>Ga0156431_130_pt1 | contig 1605 bp, 2 predicted proteins | sample RifOxyA2_FD_108074 | JGI IMG/M metagenome (GOLD analysis project Ga0156431, IMG submission 108074) | Candidatus Jacksonbacteria bacterium RIFOXYA2_FULL_43_12 | reverse complement strand
GCGGGTTGATGTATTACGGAGCTAGATATTACGATCCGGTGATTGGTCGTTTCACCTCAGTTGACCCAGTAGTTGTCGATACGACTCGTCGCGAATTCGCGCAGGCGCTGTTGAACCCGCAGTTGTTGAATGAATATTCGTATGTTGGAAATAATCCGTTGAAGTATGTGGATCCGAATGGCGAGGGGGCGGTGTTGTTTTTAGCGTTATTAGGTGGCATTGCGGTTTTGGCCATGAATGCACCTGCCATACAAAACGCGTTACCAATGTTACCGGCAATGTTAGAAAATTCCGGGTTGACATTAGAAACTATAGCACGGACAACACCTGGTACCGGGGATGCGATTGATGCATTCGAATCATTCACTGGGCGCAATGCCTTAACAGGCGAAGATCTAAGCAATCTAGACAAAGCCCTCACTCGTTTAGGTATGGCACTGCCTATGGTAAGCAGTCAGATGATGAGAAGCTTAAGTAAGACGGATGCAGGGCAAAAATTGATACAGTTGTTAAACCAATATAGAATTACAAAGTTGCTAAAACAAGTAGATACGCTAGGGTTGGCAGGTTTAGGGCGAGCAGGGAGTAGCCCTGAGATTCGAGAAGTAGTGGGAACGGCAGATGACGCTATGGCGCTATTTGACCATTTGAGAGGAGATAATCCTATAAGTAAACTTGGGAAAAATGGATCAGATGGGTTAACTGCTTTAAGCAAAACTGGGAGTGGCACTGTAACTTATCGACCAGTATCCAGCAATGGAGGCCCAGCTACAGTTGACGTCCATGGTATTGAAAAGGGCGTTAAAAAAATTAAATTTGTTCAAAAATAAATTTTACATAACGATTTATTTTTGAGAGTAAAATAATATGATAGAAAAATTAAAGAATCCAGAGGCTGCATTAGCAGTTTTTAACAAGCTCTATGTTTCAAATGATCCTTTTTCTAATGCAGCACATACAGGTATGCCTATTCGCGCTGTGATCTATCCCACTTACGGGTATTTATTGAATGAGCGTCAGTTTGAAAGTGTTGCGCAAGCAAGTATGGCAATAAATGGCAAGAATACATTTTATGTTGCCCAAGTAGAGGTAGCTTATCCAAATAACTCTTTTATTGATAACTTGTTTTGGCTAGGTGAGAATTCAACATATGATGAGTATTTTTCTTTGCCGTTGAATTTGGAGGCCATGACCTGTGCAATAGATGCAACTTGGGGATTTTTGACATCGCAAGAGGATCATGCTTTATTGGTGTGTACCAAAGAATTTTGGCAAGAGTTTAGCAAGTATTATCCTTCTTGGCCAGAAGATTATAATAAATTTGTGCAATACTGGAACGAGCAAGATGCTAAGCGACGAGAGCGTTGGTTTGAGTCCTTTCTTGCCGGTTTAACGGTAAAACCGTAACGGTTTATTTTTGTTTACCCGCCCTATTGGCGGGCTGATAATATGAGGGTAGCGACACTGGATGCGACTGGTTTGTATTACAATTCCAACGATCATTTAACCTCGGCGAGCGTGATAACGAATACTTCCGGAACCGTAGTGCAGAAACTGGATTACTATCCGTTTGGAAGCGAACGCGTGAACGAAAAAGTCGGAGCG
>Ga0156431_113_pt2 | contig 3630 bp, 5 predicted proteins | sample RifOxyA2_FD_108074 | JGI IMG/M metagenome (GOLD analysis project Ga0156431, IMG submission 108074) | Candidatus Jacksonbacteria bacterium RIFOXYA2_FULL_43_12 | reverse complement strand
ATTTAACGCTGTAATGCCCAAGTCGTGCTGATTTGACTGCCCCTATACCAATAATATAGCCTGATTTTATTTGCTGATCTTTGACGAATTGATTTAAAGACGCCAAAATTTCGTCATCCGGCGCCAAGCTGACGATATATGTTTGTTGCGGCGTGAGTTTTTGATGAAGCATAGTATAGAGGTTTCTTCCCCTGCCTGAGGGGGAGATTAAAGAGGGGGTGGGATAAACCATGATTCTTTTTAGTCTACCACAATAATTAAATTCCGGCGAACCTCGCGTACCAATTCTTAAAAAAAACTTTTGACTTCCCGAAACGTTGAGCCGTCGGCGCTTTCGCGCAACCAGTAGCTTTTAATCTTCAGAACCTGACTGGAATTTGGTGCGAGTTTTTTTCGCCAAAAAATGTAACCAGCGGTGAGTGCGGCCGGAATGTTGCGACTCATGGACAATCATAAAGCCCGCGAAAATCAACAGCTCTTTAAATTCCTCTGCCTGATAAAGCGCGAAAAATCTTTTCAAATCTTTCAAACCTAAATAATCTTCTTCGATAATCGTCTCTCCGTCCCCTTCTTTAACATTGATAAACAGCCAGCCGCCTGGCTTTAAAATTGTGGCAATCTTCGCCAATACCGAAAGCAATGACTTTTTAGGCAAATGCAACAGCGACGCCTTAGCCCAGACCGCGTCAAACGAAACTGGCGGAAAATCCAATTGCAAAATGTCCACTACCTTAAAACGCGCTCCTGGCACGTTTCCCCGCGCCCGCTTAATCATCTCCTCGGAAAAATCAATCCCAGTTACTTGATATCCGCGCTTCAACAATTCCCCAGCCTGAATGCCTGGGCCGCAACCTAAATCTAAAACTTTCGCCCTAGCCGGTACTGCCTTAAAAAACTCGTTGATCGTTTGGTTAGTCAGCCAGCGGTCGTTTTGCGACTGAACTTCATCATAAGTAACAGCAACTTTGTTGTAAATAGCTTTAAGGTCATCCATTTTTAATAAAATACTTCTCGCTTAAATTTATCCAGAATCGGCCGGGACGAAGAAAAAACCGGCTCCGGCAAGTTGTCTAAGGGAAAAAATTTGATTTCCGAACACTTATGCGGTTCGCCAATCTTTGGTTTTCCGCGCCATTTTTCTGCCAAAACGCCAATCTGGATATGATGCGCGCCATTGGAACCGATGGTAGAAGCTAAGCATTTGACCTGCATAGCCTCAATTCCAGTTTGAAGCATGGTTTCTTCGCGCAATTCTCGGACAGCACACTCTTCGATTGACTCCCCAACTTCCAAGTGCCCGCCAGGCAAACTCCACTCGCCATGGCCGAAAACATTCAGGCGTTTCCCCAGCAATACTGACTGCCCGGTTTTGTCCAAAACAATCGCCTGCACACCCACATGTACTGTCTGATAATCTACTTTAGCCTCTTGATACTTTTTAACGTAATCCTCGATCACTTTGCGCACTGACTGGACCAGAGCTACGCTTTGCAAAGCCACGCGCGCGTCGACCCATTGATGGTTAGTAAATTCCCGTTCGCATAATTTAAGCCGAGCCGGATCTTTGATAAACCCGACGTAATTTAAATAAATAAAATGTACTTTCCGATGAAAGTCTGGTGGGAAAATCCCTTCGTTAACTGATAAAAACTCAATCCGCTCCGGCACCACACCGATTTCTTCTTTAAGTTCTCTTTTTACTGCTTTGATAAGCAACTCCCCATACTCCACGTGCCCGCCGACAATCGTATAAAAACCTTTCCATTTTGGTCCGGTTACCAGCAAAATTTTGCCCTCGGTATCGGCAATCACCACGCCGACGATTACTTCGATTTGATTAATATTTTTCTTATCCTTGTCCATAACAAACATAGGACTTACGCGTTTGATGAGAAGACATATGATTTTGTCATTCCCGCGGAAGCGGGAATCCAGTATTTAATTTATCTATTAAGTCATAGATTCCCGATCAGGTCGGGAATGACACCAAACGCGTAAGTCCTAAAATATTCTTAGACCGGCGGCCCGATCTTTAGTTTATAACCAAGATATTTAACCGCCAAATGTATCAAAAAACCAATTACTAAAATCAAAACTATTTGCATGATTGAAAAATTTATAAAAAAGACGCTGACCAATATTCCGCCCAGTAAAAAATCAATCTGATCAAACGGCAACCATGATTGCCCGGGCGCAACCCCGCGCCGCCGCTTAAAAAAACTTTTGACTAGGTCTCCGGCCATCACCCCAACCGGAATTACGAACCCAAAAAACCAAGGGATTGATTGATAATTAATCAGGCTGATTTCTTGCAAATAGCCAACCCGACTGTTTAGGTAGCGAATCAGTAAAAATCCCAAAAAACCAAGAATGATAGCCGCCAAGATGCCGCGCCAGGTTTTGTTGTCGCCGAAAATCCGAATCCCGTTAAGCGTGCCCCCAAAATCAACCGGCGTTGCCAGCCACGGCAACTTTACGACAATTACCGGCGCGATGTTGGCGATGCCAAGCAAGGTTACAAACCACGCGGCACCAACAATTTGATTGATGATAAACATAAAAATGAAAGCTAAATTTTGACATTAAATCTGGCTAAGCTTAATCCGATCGCCAAAAGCTGAATCATTATAATCGCGTAAAAAACAAAGGTAAATCCCAGCATCGGCGCCAAAAAAAGCATCATTCGCCGGCCGCCCAAATCAACTTTAGTGCGTAACATCAGGCCGGTCATCACTAAAATTATTGTATAAGTACCGAGCGCCAACTGCCAGGAGACGTACCCGGCCGCGATTAAAGCGGAAAAAATCGCCGCCTCTGCCAGCCGATCAAACAGTAGGTCAATAATAAATCCGCGCTCGGTTTCCAGCTGGTATTGGCGGGCGATCGTGCCATCAAGCGCGTCAAAAATTAAGGATAAAAATAAAAAAATAAAAGCCGCGCTTAAGTTTCTTTCGCCCAACATCCAGGCAGTAGCGAGACCAAAAAATAAAGAAACAAGCGAGACTTGATCCGGCGACAGCCGGCATGTTTCGTGCAAAAATTTCCCGGGAATATAAAAAAAATTGGTATATCGATTTTGCAGTCGCGGCCAAAAAGATAACATAACACACTAGCTAAATTTTAAATTAGGATTCGCGCGCAAGGTAAACGGGTCATCATACCTATTATAGCGAGCTTTAAGGTAGCCAGCAATCCCGATCATGGCCGCGTTATCGCAATTTAAGTCATTTGGCGGAAAATAACACCGCAAACCTTCGATTTCTGCGGCCGCGAGCATTTTTTGGCGCAGTCGCGCGTTGGAGGCCACCCCACCGGAGACAATCATCGATTTGACTTGATGCGCCAGGGCGGCGGCCATAGTTTTGGCAACTAGAACATCGGTAATGGCATCTTCAAAGGCCAAAGCGATATCTGGAGTCACTTTAGCCAAATCAACTTTTTCGGCTTTTAATTTTTTAACTAAATATAAAACATGTGTCTTGAGACCGGCAAAACTAAAATTATAATCATGGCTGTCCATCATTGGACGCGGCATCGTCATTTTATTTAGGGTACCCTGCAAAGCCGCTTTCGCTATTTCCGGCCCGCCCGGATAAGGCAGGCCCAACATGCCGGCCACTTTATCAAAAG
>Ga0156431_134_pt3 | contig 6628 bp, 10 predicted proteins | sample RifOxyA2_FD_108074 | JGI IMG/M metagenome (GOLD analysis project Ga0156431, IMG submission 108074) | Candidatus Jacksonbacteria bacterium RIFOXYA2_FULL_43_12 | reverse complement strand
TTCCGCCGCCGCGAGTGAGCACAATCACGTCCAGCCTGGAACCCGGCCCAGCCGGCTCTAAATTATTTAAATATTTTATCGCCCCGCAAATTTCCGCGATCGAACCCACGCCTTGCACGCGAACCGGAGCAAAGTGAACCTTTGTTCCGCCCATTCGGGCCAGCAGAACTTTAACGAAATCACTATAAGCGGCCGAATCATCGCCGGTAATAAGCCCGATTTGATCTGGCAAGAATGGCAATCGGCGTTTTCGTTCCGCGGCAAATAGGCCTTCAGCCTCTAACTTTCGAGTTATTTTTTCCAAAGCCATCTTTAAAGAACCAGCCCCGCACAAAGTCAGCTCTAGCACGCGTAGACCAAAACGGCCGCTTTTAGCCGAAATTTGCGGTTTAACTTTAGCCACTACTTCTAAACCGTCCTGTAATTCCACGCCCCACTGATACTGATAATTTTTGGGAAACCAGCAATTAACGACTCCGGCCGCGTCCCGTAAACTAAAAAAAACCAAGTTGTCCCGAAACGTTTTTATCTCCGATACCTCGCCTTTAATTCGGACAATCTCTTGGCTCAAAAGTTGGTTAAGGTAAAGAATAAAATCAGAAACTGAGAAAATATACTCAACATCTTTTCTTTCCTCCAAAACCCCTTCGGCTCGCTCTCCCCTCAGTTGAATCCGTCTCAAGGTTGATCGAATCAGTGTCCGCAATGTTTGATCCTCGGTTGTCGTCATCAGTACCAAGAGCTCGTCCGGCGCCGCCTCCAGCTTAAGGCTTAAGAGCGTTTTAACCGCTTGGCGCTGTACCATCACCGAACTGTCAGCTAATCTAATTAAAACTTGTTCGCGAACCAAAGGCAGTTGCGCGCTGTCCCATTTAGTCAAAGCCAGCTTTTGGAGAGTCGATTTACGTACCATGGCGTGACGGTCGTCTAAAGCGGCTGTAATCTCCCTCATATCCTGAGACTCCGGATTATGATAAGTTGCGCTAATTTGCTTATTTTTAGCTCGCATAACAATACTTCTGTTACTCGGCTCCTCCTGATTTATTAACCGTTTCCAAAACTTCGCCTGTTTTAGAATCAATTATCTTAAGCAAATATTTTGAGGGATCGGAGCGTAAATAATTTAATTCATAGCCAGCTGGCACGTCTATGTCAGTAAGCACAGTTCGCAGACTTTCCGGATAAATGTCGTTGTCAGCGTAATAGATCTCTAATCTCTTTTGGATGTCGATGGAAAGCCGTGACGCATCCAATACTTGCCGTTCGACACCGGATATTATCTCGTATGGCGACCCGCGCAACCAATTATATTTATTTTTGACGTCCAGCGCGACATAGCTAAAGAAACTATCAGGTCGTGCTTCCGCGGAGGCCCGGTAGTACCCTACTGCCCAATAAATAGTGCTTCCCGTGAGCAAAAAAATGATTAGATAAAAAATAAACCGCCGCATAAATTAAAATATTTTGCTTAAGCCGATCAAGCGCGATTGGCTAAAGCTAATTTTCTTAACTTAACTCAAAAAAAATGGATTGCTTTTTTTCTCTCGGCCGACCGTCGTTAAAGACCCGTGTCCCGGGCAAATAATGGTATCTTCGGGTAAAGTCAAAATTTTTTCGCGAATATTTTTGAGTAAAAGTTGATAATCAAAGTTCGGCCGACCCACGGAACCGGCGAATAACGTATCCCCGGTAAATAAAATTTTGCCCTCAACCAGGTAAGAAACCGAATCTTCGGTATGGCCAGGCGTTTTAAAGACCTCGACCAAAAAATCAGACACCGGTAATAAGCCTTCGTTTCCGATATCTTGAGCGGCGCGGAAAACTTTGATTTTCGGATAAGATTGGCGAATTAAATCGCAACCGGCAATATGATCAAAATGCCCATGAGTAATCAGCAAAGCTACTGGTTTTAAATGCTCCTTGGCCATCACTTGCGTGGCAGACTTAGAGACTCCGAGTGAATCAACTAATAGTGCCGAGCGACCTTGCTTGCCCGCCGAAGCCTTGGCGAAGGAGGGTTTTTGCCCAGCTTTAAATAATAAATAGGCATTAGCCGGAAATCCGGCCACACCCACCTCGTACTGTTTTAATACAAAACCGACGCTAATCTTCTTAGGCATTACCGGCGCGCGCGACTTCTTTTTTTTCGCCGGTATCAAGGTCAATTTTGGCAATGACAGGCCAAGTTCGGCGGCAAGTGACAGAGTAATCTTACCCCGTCCGGCCTCAATCTCCAATAAATCCTGCGGCCTAACCCCTAGTTTATCACTTAACGACCGAATAGACAAACCTTTGCCTACGCGGGCCGTTTTGATGATGTGACTAATATTATCGTTGGGCATAGAACAAAAGTACCCAAGCAGTAATTGCCAGATAACCCTCTTAGCTGGCCTGCTCCCAGATAAATTCCCAGGCCGAACGCAAAATGGCCGTGATTTCTGGGCTGGCAACCACTACTGCCAGGTAATCTTTACTAAAAGAAAAAAACGAAATTTTATTACCGAAAATAAATATTGCGCCTTGATGCGCGAAATGAGGCGGTATTAATTTTACCACCCGCAGTTCTGTCTGGCCCAACCGTTGCCGCTCGCGCGCCTGAGGCGTATCGCGCAGAATAGTTCTGACTGGAATTTTTAATTTAATCCGGCGTTGCACGAATTTGGTCCAATACTCGCCGAGGCAGTTTAGCAAATCGTCAGCCGAGCTGAAAGCTAAAACTTCCGCCCGATCAGCTAAAATTTCTTCGAAAATCTGTTTCATTCCGGGTTTGCCTTGATAAAACCGCACTGTCGGCCGTTCACGGGCCAACCCATAGACTGCTTCGAGCTGGGGCAATACTTCCTGTAAGCTTTTGACTCGTTCCTCGGCTATGGTGATGACGCGCTTGGGATCATCAACGCTAAAATAACGGATTTGCTTTTTGCGAAAACTGGCGGCAATGCCTTGCCTGATAAGTGACGCTAAAATATCATAACAAGTCGGCCGAGGCAGGCCGGCTTTGTCGGCAATTTTGGCGACCGACGCGCTCCCCAATTCCAAAGTCGCCAGATATACTCTGGCTTCTTTGTCGGTTAGGCCGAATTGTTGGAGGGCAGAGCGGGGATTCATTCAATAATAATTTCGAAATCCGAAGCACGAAATTCGAAAAAAATCATAATGACCAAATGCACAAAACTAAAAATTTGAGCTTTGAACATTTGATATTTGAATTTATTTCGGATTTCGGATTTTGGTATTCGGATTTTCATTTTTGTCGCTCTTTCCGACGACTTTTTGATACGACAAATATAGCTTGTTTTAGCTAAAAAGTCAAGCTTATTTTTATATTCAGTCGGAATTATTGATTAAATCGACAAAGTTGATATAGTTTATTGTTTACCATTGGGGTAAACGCAATTCAGTTGTAACCTGGTTGTTTCCTGTAACCAGGTTACATTAAACGCTCGTTGAAAAAAGGAGGCAATAATAATGATTAGCCCAGATGGAAAGACGTGTGTAGATATTTGGGATTACCAAAGTTACTATGGATGCGACGGTTTTAATCCCAACAACAGCTGCCCATTCAAAGAAAATTGTAATAAACTCTGGTGGAAAGTGGCTGTAATGAATGGAATCGCCGGCGCAATTTATGACAATATTGGATCCTTAGCTTTTAGTCCGGACAGTAAACACCTCGCTTACCTCGCAAAAAAACTTAATGGGAAAAGGGTTGTGGTTATGGATAGTGTCGAAGGGCTGGAATTTGGCAAAATAATTGCCATTATTCCGGTAAAAGATGGGATACTTTATGGCGGTTTACGTTTTGATAAAGAAAATAATCTTTATTACTTGGGTATACCAAGCAAAAATGATCCGGCGCAAACACAAAACGTAAAAGTTGTTAAAAACAACCTCGAGTATTCTGATCTCGAGTCGTCTGACATATTATCCAAACTGGCCGTCGTGCTACGGGCAGGACATAAGGATTTACGATTGATAATTGAATAAGTTAAAAGGAGAAAAAATGAAAAAAATTGGAGTTATTGGAGAAAATTTAGAAATTCCATGTGCGGAATATCAAATTATTACGCTAGACCAGACAATAATACAAGATCTGACGTTTGAGCTTGACCTCTGTATCATCAATTTGATAACAGTAGACTGGGATAAAAGGCGCAAGTTGCTGACGCAACTTATACGAACTCAACAAGACATTAAAGTACTGGCCATTGTTGATCAGAAAATAATAGCTGCTAAAAAACAAATTTTTGCAGGCAAAACAAAAAAGAAAAAATCCGACGAATCTGACGAATGGTATATTGCTCTATTTTTAATCAACATGGCAGCTTTCTTAGTCGAATCTATCTCAGTGGAAAAGATAGAAAAAGCGCTAAATGCCGAAATTGCTCCGTACTCATTAATGATGCGTTCGTCGGTAGTGTTTCAACTTCCAAACCCACTCGTATAATAGAAATTGTTATAGAAACCAAATAAGCGCGCTTAACCGAAAGGAGGTTTTCAGCGCGCTTTTTCTTTTCTTGACAAGCATTGCCAAAGTTTGCTAATATAGGACTGTAGAAATATAATCAATTTATTTATGCAAACACTTAATATTAGCTTAACCAAAGAACAATATACTGTTATCAACGAATTGGTTGACAAGTGGGGTTTTGCCAACCGGAGCGAATTTTTCCGGGCATTAATCCGGGCGTTGATCCAGCCGTCTGAGCTCTCCCAACCACTCAAGTTCCAACGACCGCCGATCAAAAATCCAAAAAAAATCATGCAGGCTTTCAAAGACAGCCGGGTTTATAATAAAAAGTTCTTAACTAGTCTCGAAAAAGGGCTGTCTCGCTCCACACATATTAGTAGCAAACAATCGAAATAATCGATATCAATTCGCATTATCAATAATGACTAAACGCATTTACATCAAACCACAAAAATTAACTGACGAGGAAGACTATGTGGAATTGTCCGAAACCGGAGAAAAAATGTTGCAAGAAGCTCTTGCGGAAGTTAAAGCTGGTAAAGCTGCCGGGCCATTTGATAATGTCGAGGATCTAATGGCAGATCTAAACAACTAGATTATAACAATCATTTTTTACCCATAACTCAAAAAGGTTGTAACAAACTACCTATGTAAATAAATACCATGGCTTACCAATCTATAACAAATCAAATTTTAGAAATAATTTCAGAAAGCGACAAAATAATTGACACCATTATTAATGCAAATGCCTTAATAAAAAATGACAACTCAAAAAAACAACAAGTAATTGAAAAAATCCAAGATCAACGAAATGTGTGGTACGAAAAATGCCAAGTAATTTTAGTAAATAATGAATTATTATTGGAACTGGAAGACTTTATTAATTATCCCGGTTCGGCATTTATGCGGCTCAATTTCGACCAAGATTTAAACACTATCTTAAATTTTATGCGAGATCATAAAGCAAAGTTAATAGGTTTTGCAAAAAATATTGAATCTAAACAAAACAAGAAAGTTGTTCTTTTAACTCTAGATGATTTTGACAATTTCAAAGAAATCAAAAAAATTAAACCTGTAGAAGTTGCAGATTTTTCAAATGACAGTTTTTTAGAGGATGACGTTGAAAATGCCTTTTTAAAAAAATTAGAAGAACCTTATAAAGAATTAGACGGGGGCGCAGAAACAAGAGATTTATTTTCAGACCGAGTAACCTATAAAAATAAACGTCTTGCAACGGTATTCATGTTTAAAGGAAGGGGACAAAAAGGAGAATTGACCCTAAATCAGGCGGGTTCAAAAGGTGACCAATTGCTCAAACTTGCAAAAAACAACGCCGCAGAATGTTTTATTGTGCAACACACTAATAAAATTAGCCCAAATATAAGAGAAGCCCTACAAGATCATATTTTACAAAATACAAGATTATCAAAAGTTTATATTTGTTTCATTGACGGGATTGATACAGCAAGATTTCTCAAAAGTATAGAAGAAAATTTACAAGTATTGAAGAATAAAAAAATCAAGCCCGGGAATAACCGAACTTGATCAAAATTTGAATATGAAACTTTGAAAATTGAAAATTATTTTCCTATGTTCCCTCTTCCCAGCTCGACAGATATTTCTTCTGCTCAGTAGTTAAAGAATCGATTTTGATATTTAAAGCCCGCAACTTTAACCGGGCTATTTCTTGGTCAAGTTTCTCCGGCAAGGCGTAAACTTGTGGCTTTAATTTATCATGATTTTTAGCCACATACTCAGCCGCCAGCGCCTGGCCGCAAAAACTCATATCCATCACCGCTGCTGGATGGCCTTCAGCGCAGGCCAGGTTGACTAAGCGACCTTCGGCTAAAACGTAAATGCGCCGGCCGTTTTTTAGCTGATATTCTTCGACGTTAAGTTTAACGGTTTTGACGCTTGAGGCCATCATCTTTAACGCGCCTAGATTTAATTCCACGTTAAAGTGCCCGGAGTTGCAAACAATCGCGCCGTCTTTCATTAATTTAAAATGATGCCCGTCAATCACGTTAATATCGCCGGTTAAAGTAACAAATACATCGCCAATTTTCGCCGCCCCAGTCATCGGCATAACCTCGAAACCGTCCATCACCGCCTCAATGGCTTTAATCGAATCAATCTCAGTAACTATTACTCGCGCAC
>Ga0156431_134_pt4 | contig 7078 bp, 7 predicted proteins | sample RifOxyA2_FD_108074 | JGI IMG/M metagenome (GOLD analysis project Ga0156431, IMG submission 108074) | Candidatus Jacksonbacteria bacterium RIFOXYA2_FULL_43_12 | reverse complement strand
AAGTGGTAAAAACGTAACGGGGGTTAAGGGCGATCTCGCCAGTAGGCGTAAGGGCGCGCGGCGCCTCTCCTTCTACAATCAACGTTGGCGACTCTTTCGGCTCTGGCCCCTGATCGCTGGGCGCGAAAGATATCTTTCGGACAGTTTGAATCTGATAACAAATTTTTTTTATTCGATTTTGGCAAATTTGGTTTACCGCATCCAAAATGTATTCATTGTACTTTTTTTCCATCCAGGACTTGGTAAAGGCGTTCGGCACGCCGATCGTGATTTCACCGCGGTCTTCATCAACCTTAAAAACAAAGGTATTTTTAAACCAAGTGGTAAAATTCGCTTTGGACAACACCAACTCTAATTGGCCGAGAACCGCTTGCCAAATTTTTTGTGGGTCAAGCATGTGTTAAAATTACACCTCCGTAATTTTTTTGACTTTAAAATTTGAGATTTGAAATTTGTCTAAATATAATAGCACGTCTAATATTTATCCACAAGCCCAAAGGAACGCAAAATAATTGTGCATAACATGTGAATAAGAATAAATCGCTCAAAATATTCTAGAGATTAAAATTTGCAACTGTTAATAAACTCATCTATACTGTAAATATGCATTTTATAGCTAACCTTACAAATAAACTCTCCCAATTATATCCGGAAAGTAAAATATACTTGGTCGGCGGTTGCGTGCGCGATAAACTGCTCAGCCGCCCTAGAATTGATTACGACTTGGTGGTAAGTGGCGTGCCGGCCAAACACTTGGAAAAAATCCTGCAATCTTTAGGCTCTGTTAAATTTGTCGGAAAAAATTTTGGCGTTTATAAATGGCGCCCAAAGTCAATTGCCAGCATCAACGTCAAAACAAAACGTCAAATTTTAGAAATCGACGTCGCCCTGTCGCGCGAAGAAAAATCTTATGGCACCGGGCAACGCCGTGATTTTAAAATTACCACTAACCCAAACCTACCAATAGAAAAAGACTTGGCGCGCCGCGATTTTACCATCAACGCCATTGCTTTTGACGTGCAAAAAAAACAATATATCGATCCGTTCGGCGGACGCATTGATTTGCAAAAAAAAATAATCCGCTGTGTCGGCCTGCCGGAAACGCGTTTTCGCGAAGATTATTCCCGAATATTGCGAGCAATCCGCTTTAGCGCGCAGTTGGGTTTTATGATCGAACCAAAAACTTGGCGGGCGATTAAAAAAATGATGCCCCGCCTTAAAACCGTTGCCCGGGAAATCATCGCCGCTGAACTGGTTAAAGCTTTAAGCTGGCAACCGAATCAAACTACTGAGCTCTTGGAAAAATCAGGCGGCTGGAAAATTTTGGTACCGGAAATGAATGTGTTAAAAACCACTCGCCAGCCGAAAAGCTGGCACTCTGAGGGTAATGTCTGGCAACACACTAAGCTCGCGTTGAAACAAATTGACCAAAAAAAACCGCTACCTTGGCCAAACCGCCCGCCGAAATTAGGCCCATTTGAACCGCACTTGGCTCTAGCAATACTCTGGCACGACTTGGGCAAGCCGTCTGCACGCGCGAAGCGCGCTGGACGCGTAACCTTTTATGAACACGAAAAGAAAGGAGCGCAATTGGCCGGCCGGATAATCACCCGTTTAAAATTAGCCAGTGCCGGCATCAACAAAAAATGGATCCAGTGGCTGATTCAAAACCACATGGTTCTTTTTAATTCTGACCCGCGAAAATTAAAAAATACCACGGTCGCCAAATACTTTTTAAACGATTACTATCCTTCCCCACTGCTATTAAAATTGATTGAATATGATGATCGCGCGACCATTCCGGCAGTCAAAAAAACTCATCGGCCAAGCGAACTTGGCATCATCAAGCAAAGAATAAAACTGTTGCGATCTCGGCCGCAAAAACCGCTTTTGAACGGTGATGCGGTGATGGCGCTTTTGAATTTGCCTCCAGGTCCGGCAGTCGGGCAGGCTTTGAATTTCTTGCGCGAAGCCCAGTTGGCTGGTAAAATAAAGGATGAAGTAGAGGCGCGGGAATTGATTTTGCGAAAAATGTCAAATTCTAAAATCCAAATGTCAATTCAAGATCAAATGCCAAATAACAAATAATTTGAAATTTGAGGTTTGTCATTGATTTGACATTTGTAATTTGTCATTTGAAATTTAAATATGCATACCATTACTACTAAAACCATATTTTTGAGTTTGGCTATGTTGATTATTTGCTCATTGCCACTTACCGCCCACGCCGCAATTTTGACCATCTGTCCGCCAGAGCCAACAGTAGTTAACGAGTTTTCTGTAAAGCCGCTCCAAACCTTGATTAATGCCGAATATCAAAACGGCAATATCCCAGCGTCCCAGGATTTTGACCGTTTACGCGAAAAAACTAGCATCCTCGGTTGCGACCTCAAAGAGGTTAAAAAATCAGCATTGAATGATACTGATGAAGTTGACCATATTGATAATCAAAATTTAATCGCTGACTTGTTCCGGCCGTTAGAAAAAACGTTGGATAAGTTGACTCCAGATCGCCTGATAAACGGCGCCGGTACCCGATTGAAAACCGCGGTAACCACCTTTAAAAACCGCTTGTTGGAGATTTTATAAGGATGACATGCTCTTCATTTGATTCCCCTCCTGCCTGAGGAGCACTCGTGTCCCATAAATTTTATTTCTAAAAATTAATTGCTTTATTTAAGCCATTTTTCGACTTTAAATTCTCACTTTTTCATTGAAATCGAAAAATTATTTTTCCGCTTAAAAATGCTAAATGATAAGCAATTTAGGGCATGTATCAAATATTAATGGGACACGAGTGCCTGAGGAGGGGTTAGGGGAGGTGGGTGAGGAGGGCATGGGAGAAAAATATTGACTTTTCAGCACTTTAAGCTATGCTTGCATGTTCACAAGCAAGTTGATATTTTGCTTGTGTTTGCGGCATTTTTGCCGCGTTTGACAACTTAAACTGATACATTTACAAGGAGGATACGCGATGAAAAAACTTTGGATTACTGACTGCGAAGGGCCAGTTACTCTCGATGATAACGCCCATGCCCTTGCCGAACATTTTATTCCAAATGGCGGTGCTTTTTTTGCCAAGTTAAGTAAATATGATGATTACCTGGCAGATATAGAAAAACGAGCAGGCTACGTCGCAGGTATGACGCTACGGCTAATTCTGCCTTTTTTAAAAGCATACGGCGCCACTGATGCTGGAATCAAAGAATTTTCAGCCCAGCACATAAGTTTAGTCCCGACGATCGTAGAAGCAATGACGGAAATTAACAAACTAATGCCTTGTTGCCTCATCAGCACCAGCTACGAACATTACGTTTCGGCAGTTTGCAAAATGATCGGCTTTGATGAAGTATTTTGTACGGAGTTAAAAATTGATTCCTATAAAATATTTGAAACGGAAATTGATCTGATTCACAAAATAGCACACGACATCGATCAGTTAACAAATATTATGCTCCCCCCAGATGCAAAATATTTTACCGATCTTTCGCAGGACACGCGAAGAACTATTCATCGTCTCGATGAAATATTCTGGGAAAAAATTGCTGAAATGGAATCCGGGAAAATGTATCTTGGGCAAACGGTTATCGGCGGACCGGAAAAATTGGCTGGAGTAGAGGCTATAGTCGAAAAGTACAAAACAAAATTCAGCGACGTAATATACGTTGGCGACAGCATTACTGACGGGGAGGCATTAGATTATGTAAACAGAAGTCAGGGTCTTGCAATTTCTTTTAATGGTAATCGCTATGCCGTAGAGGCAGCAACGATCGCGGTAATTGCGACCAATACAGAAGTCATGAAGCAACTAGCTTGGGTTTTTGATTCTGACGGTCGCACCGGAGTCATTCGACAACTTGTAGACAAAATACAATTTGACTCCATACCTGACTCTTACGACGATGCTCTTGCAAACTCAGCTTTCCCAATCATCAGGGTAGTCACTACCGCTAACGAGGACGCTCTCATCAGATTAAGCGAACAAACAAGGAAAAAGGTTCGTGGCGCTAAAGTCGGAGCTTTGGGATAAAAAAACAAAAAAAGCGTTTTAAACGCTTGAAACAAAGTGAGCATAATGATGATCTTTTGAAAACTCAATCATTGTGCTCCTTTTTTGTTATTTCTACCTAGCGACTATTCTCCCGAATCTCAAAGTCAATATTGCTCAAAAAATAGTTGAAAAAACCTTGACAAAAAATCTAATCACCTGCTACAATATCTTTGTAATCGCAAGATTGCCCTGCCCGCGGATGCGGGTCCGATTTCCGAACCCCTTTATTGGGGGTTCTTTTTTGTTGAACAAATTAAACCTTTTATCCGTTGTGCATTTATCAATAAATCAGCCAACTCTTTCACTCTAATCGATATATTGCCTGCATAAAACAATATAACAAGGGCATCTAAAAAGTGTCATTCCGAGCGCCAGCGAGGAATCCCTCTTGTTAATTTTCAATTCTCAATTTTCAATTTACAAATCCACAGCATGCCGCCATGGCATGCAATATCAAATTCTTTAATGATTTAATTTTCAAACATTTGGAAATTTATTCGTTGATCATTGAAAATTCGTAAATTGAAAATTCCTAGCGAGAGATCCCTCGACAAGCTCGGGATGACAAAATAATATTTTACCAGTTTTTGGATAGCCTTATTGTATATCCTCCCGCATCTCGCGGGCAAAATCGGAAAAATCGCGGAAGACAAAGACCAATGTTTTGTACGGCGCTTCGAAAAACAAATCAAAAATAAGTAAAATGATGTTGTACTGGGAAAATCGCGTGGCGATCCAGCGCCCGGTCCAAACAACCGGGAGCGCGAAAAAATATAAAGCCTCACGCCCAAACCAGTAGCGCCGCGGCAGAATCCTAAACCGCTCCGAAGTGTATCTGATTCGAATCGCCATATAACTGACCAGGGTTACAAACAACATCAATAAAAATCCGGACACTTCGTTAAAATGGAAACGCAATAAAAAGTAAACTAAACCGCCGTAAGAAAGTCCATAAGCCACGGCAAAGAAAAAATTAAACAAAATACTGCGCGCCAGCGACCGCTCGTGCGGAAGGGCTATTTTGACGTCAAGTTCAGTCGGCTTGTTGTTTACCAGGTTATCTACTTCTTTAATCAACATCTTGGTATTGGCTTGATTTCCCACTTCGATCCCGATCGTCAGGATCAAAAGCAGGAACACCGGCACACCCACGGTTATAAGCGACTGCAACTGATGCAACTGCCCGGTACGCCACCAATCATAAGGCATTTCTATCAGAACAATCAAAATAAATTTGGTTAACAGCAAATAAAGAAAACTCCGCCAAACTTGGCGTTTAACCTTTTTTTGGAGATTAAAATAAATTTCCCGGACCACGTTAAACACCTTAAAACTTAAATCCTGCACTTCTCCCTGATATTTTTTAAGCACTTCGTCCAACACCCAAAAAACCACTGCTTGCTGTTTGCCGATGCGCGTTAGTTGCTTAAACATCGGATGCTTTTCGTACTGGGCGATCTGCGACTTTAAGTCCCAAATCTCCATCGCCAAACGACTAATGGCGGAAGAATCGGTAAACCAAGCCGGGTGCCATTTTTTGATTAAGAGGTAGGCGATAAAATCCGCGTCTGATTTTAAAAGCGAGCGGCTGGTGGTAATCAAGAGAAATATTTCTTTCTGCTCGTCGCGCAGGTAATGCGGCGGAAATTCCAATCTAGCCTGCAACTCGGACGTCATCGCGGCAACCAATGCTTCTTCGTGGGCTAAGAGCCCCAGAACATCCTCAATTTCTATCGCCATCAATCCGAAAAACCAATCCTGAATCTTCTTTTTGCCGCCGCTTTCCATACGAAAAAAATCAATCGCCGATAAATATTTATCCAAAACCGCGTCCACCCGCGCGGTCGACTCGGGATTAACGTCCACGTCCGATAAATATCCGGCCAAGACTAATTCCCCCAACAATTCCTCGGCTCCTGGCCGCTCTTTTGACGGTAAAATCAGGTACCGCTTCATTATCCGGCGAATGGCGTAACGGCGCCATAAATGCTCGTCATGAAACCCGACAATATTGCGCAACTTTTCGTATTTCGCGATATAACCGGCAAATCGCTGATCAACATTAAGCGGCGCGCGTCGCATCGGAGCGCGCGCAATGGTTTGGCTCAATTGGTTTAATAAAAATGCCTGCATAATCAATTATTTTTGATAAAAATCAGCGAACTGCTCTTTTATTTTGACGACCTTGGTTTCAACTTCGTCCAAGCGCTTCTTGCAGGTTTCGGCCAATTTTAGCGCTTCCTTAAACCTTTCCAAACCAACTTCTAAATCCAGCTCCCCGCGCTCAAACTCACGGACAATGGCCTCCAGTTTTTTGAATGACGCCTCAAAATTGATATTGGTTGATGATTGTTTTGTAGAATCGGACATAGTAATTAATTAATTTCTAATTTCCTTCACCTCACTCTTGATCTTCCCTTCATACGGATAAATGTTGATTTCCTCGCCGACTTTGGCCTGGCTCGCGGATTTTAGAATCTGCGCCCCGATTTTCACAACACTATAACCTCTTTTTAAAACAGCGCGCGGAGAATAAGACAATAATAACTGATAAAGCGCCTGGAAACGATGCTTTTTGAGTCTATAATAATTTTCGAAGTTAGACAATAGGCCTGTCTGGTAAAGGGTAAAACTGGCTTGCGCTTGAGACCACTTTCTGATGAGGGACTGAAAATGAAAATTTAAAGAGTTAATCAGGCCATTATAATAAGTTATCCGCCGCTCAAGGGAACCGGCTAATTCTTTAACTAAGTCAGAAACAGACTGCCGGCGCAAACCAATTAAATGATCAAATGACTGCCGGCAAAATTTAACGCGCGAGTCCAGCTCGTTAAGTAAACTTAGACGATCAGGTATCAGCAATTCTGCCGCATTAGATGGCGTTGATGCCCGCAAATCCGCCGCCAATTCAGCCAGCGACCAATCTTGCTCATGCCCCACGGCCGCAACTATCGGCATCGTTGAAGAAAACACTGCCCGCGTAACTTCTTCGCTGTTAAATGATTGCAAATCTTCCAAACTTCCGCC
>Ga0156431_122_pt1 | contig 7081 bp, 8 predicted proteins | sample RifOxyA2_FD_108074 | JGI IMG/M metagenome (GOLD analysis project Ga0156431, IMG submission 108074) | Candidatus Jacksonbacteria bacterium RIFOXYA2_FULL_43_12 | reverse complement strand
GACTGGAACGAAGAGAAATAACTGAGGCTTTTGCCGGCGATATTGTGATGATCGCTGGTCTCCCGAACATTGATATCGGCGAAACTATTTGTGCCGATGCATCGCAAGAACCTTTGCCGGCCATCACAATCGATGAACCGACAATCTCGCTCAATTTTTTAGTCAACAATTCTCCTTTTGCTGGCAACGACGGTACGTTGGTTACCAGCCGGCAGATTCGCGATCGACTGGAAAGGGAGTTGGAAGTCAACGTCGGACTTAAAATTGATTTTTCGCCGACCGATCATTTTAAAGTTTTTGGCCGGGGCGAACTTCATATCGCCATCTTGCTCGAAAATATGCGGCGTGAGGGCTTCGAACTGCAGGTGTCCCAGCCGCAGGTTATCTTTAAAGAAGAAAACGGAGTTAAACTCGAGCCGTTTGAAGAAGTAACGATTGATGTCCCCAGCCAAATGATGGGTGTGGTGATCGATAAGTTATCAAAAAGAAAAGGCCTGATGGTTAATTTGCAACCGGTGCAGAATTACACCAGGATAATTTTTGAAATTCCTACCAGAGGCTTGCTTGGTTACCGAGGCGACTTTGTTATTGATACGAGCGGTGAGGGCATCATCTGCAGTCAGGTGATTGGCTTCCGGCCGACAGTCGGTGAAATCGAAAAACAATCTTGGGGCTCGATGATTTCTATGGAAAGCGGCAAGGCGTTGGGATTTTCATTATTTAATTTGCAGGAGCGGGGGATGTTATATATCGGGGCGGCTACCCAAGTTTATGAGGGCATGGTTATTGGCAATGTTTCCAAAGGAAATGACTTGACGGTTAACCCGATCAAAGGCAAGCAGTTGACGAATATGCGTTCCAAAAGTTCTGATGAGGCGATTACCTTAACCCCGCCTTTGACTTTGACCTTGGAGCGCGGTTTAGAAATAATGAAGGGCGACGAGTATTTAGAGGTAACACCGAAAAATATCCGCTTGCGTAAGCGGCTGTTGACGGACAGCGAGCGAGTTCATGCTAAAAGGCAAAAAAATAAGGCCTAGTCAATTTATGATTTTTTGACTAAGTGCTCTGGCATAAATTTTAAGCTAGTGGTAAAGTAAGAGAGGTGAGTCTTTAGAATTTAAATCCATTAGCGTTTATATCAAATGTCATACCAATCACAAATTAAAAATGTTCCCGGAAAGAAGGTCAAAAAAATAATGCTTTATACGTTAAGCACCTGTATTTGGTGCCGCAAGACTAAGGCATTGCTTAGTGAACTCAATTTGGAATATGATTTTTTGGATATGGATCTTTTGAGCGAAGAGGATCAAGAGGAAGCTTACACGGAAATGGAAAGTTATAATCCGCATTTATCCTTTCCCACCATCGTCATTAATCGAGGCGAGCAGGTGATTAAAGGATTTGAGGAGGAGATGATTAGACATCTGGGTCATAAAAATGATTAATATCTCCAAAAATGCCGTTGAAGATCTATTTAGTTCCTTGTCCTCGTTTAACAGTTGCCGGGGTTATTTTTTGAATCCTGACACGGCGTTTACAAAAAGTTTGATTGAAAGTTTATTGATTAACGACGACCGCTATGGTTATCAGGCTTGCCCATGCCGCCTGGCCAGCGGAGAGCGAAGTTTGGATCTCGATATCATCTGCCCGTGCGATTATCGCGATAGCGACGTAGCGGAATTTGGCGCTTGTTATTGCGGGCTTTACGTTTCGCGCCAGCTCGCGCAGACAGGGGAGCCGATCAAACCAATTCCTGAAAGGCGGCCGACTAAACAAGACCGACTCAAATCATCAAACAAAAAAGAAATAGCTATGTCTGAAGAATCAAACAGCATTAAATATCCAATTTGGCGTTGCGAAGTTTGCGGCTATTTATGCGCTCGCGACGAGGCGCCGGACACTTGTCCGATTTGCGGCGTTTCCCGCGACCGGTTTGCCAAGGTCAATATTGTCACAGTAGCGGCGAAATAGTGTCGATAAACGAATAAATCGACGAAAAGCTAGAGTACATCCCGGCAGGGATTTTTTTGTTTGCCCCGTTACTTGAATGTTCGGCGGTTAAGTAATGGGGTTTGGCAGACTTTTGACGATAGACAGTTTTTTTATTTTATGGTAAGCTTTTTCGTCGTCCTAAAGTGAATAATTTCGATTTTTAACATTTGATGCAGGGCGGCTTGTGCTTATATTAGCACAGTTGACAATTGAACTGGCACAATAATGTGCCAAGAGGAGGTATGGTCATGAAGGTACTAGTTTTAGGTGGTGGCGGGCGAGAGCATGCGTTGATTTGGAAAATCGCAAAAAGTACACAGGTTAGTCAAGTTTACTCTGTCCCAGGCAATGCTGGAATCGGGCAGATGGCTGGGGTGGAATGCTATCAAGTTGATGTAGGCAAGAATTTTGCTGGATTGATCGAATTTAGCAAAAAGAAAAAGATCGATTTGACAGTCGTAGGTCCGGAAGCGCCACTGGTCAATGGTATGGTTGACGCTTTTGAGGCTGCTGGCTTGCATATTTTAGGACCGACACAGTCGGCGGCCAAAATTGAGGGCTCCAAAGTTTGGGCCAAGGAATTGATGGAGCGCTATGCTATACCCACCGCACCTTTTAAGGTATTTGATTCAGTAGCATCTGCGATGACGTATTTGACAGAACAAAATCGCTTTCCCATCGTGGTTAAGGCCGATGGCCTGACAGGTGGCAAAGGCGCAATTGTCTGCGGGAATCTGATGGAAGCTACTACTGCGGTTGTGCAGATGATGGTTGACAAGGAGTGGGGCGATGCCGGGAATCGAGTGGTGATAGAAGACTACTTGGACGGTGAGGAAGCTTCGTTCATCGTGCTGACCGATGGTGTGAATGTGGTTCCGTTAGCTTCTTCTCAGGATCACAAGGCAATCTATGAAGGCGGTCCCAATACCGGTGGCATGGGAGCTTATTCACCGGCGCCGGTGGTAACACCGGAAATGCACGAGCGGATCATGCGGGAGATCATCAAGCCAACAATTACGGCAATGGTCGATGAAGGGCGGCTGTATCGGGGCGTGCTTTACGCAGGTTTGATGATAACCGCTGATGGTCCTAAGGTTCTGGAATACAACTGTCGTTGTGGCGACCCAGAGACTCAGCCCATAATGGTGAGGTTAGAGTCAGATATCGTGCCCGCGCTTTTAGCGTGCATTGACGGCACGTTGGATCAAGTCAATCTAAAGTGGAATGACAAAGCGGCAGTTTGTGTGGTAATGGCTTCCGGCGGGTATCCTGGCCAGTATGAAAAGGGTAAAGTTATAACTGGATTGGATGCAGTCGGTACGATGGAGGATGTTGTGGTGTTCCATTCCGGTACTGCCTTGGATACACAGGGTCAGTTTGTCACGGCAGGTGGACGCGTTTTAGGTGTTACGGCTCTAGGTGAGGATATTCGGCGTGCCCAATTGAGGGCTTATCAGGCTGTTGACTTGATAAAGTTTGAGGACGAGTATCATCGAACTGATATCGCATGGCGTGCTATAAATCGCTAAAGCGGTTTCAAGTTCAGTTTTAGTACTTATCAGCCAGTGTAATCAGTATGTCAGTCAGAGTAACGACAGACAGATTGATTGCACTGGTTTTTTTGTTTCTCGAAACCCCAAACCAAATTCCAACAATATCTGAAAGTTCAAGATTGTTAATTGCGCGAATCCGCCTCTGGCTTAGATCATTGGTCAAGCAAAACTTATTTTTAGAATTGGTACGGGGTAAATCGTCAAATTAAATCAAATATGATAAAATATTAGAGTGTTGCTGATTAAAAAATACTATCGAATCGCAAAAATTTACGTGGCGCGGCTTTTGGTTTTTCGGCTACGGATGGTGATTTGGACTTTAAATGACGCCGTCGCGATTTTTGTTTTACCCTTGGTCTGGCTGGCCGCTTTTGGCGACAAGACGCAGATTCAGGGCTTAACCAAGCCAGAGCTGGTTACTTATTACATCGTTTTAGGTATTGTGTTTATTTTAGCCACCCCGCACCCGGAAGATCATATGAATCAAGAGATTAAAGACGGTAAGGTTTCCATCTGGCTGGTGCGGCCGTTTTCTTATTTTAAAAATTACTTAATGAGTGATGCGCTTTATCGTTTGGTGCAAGCAATTGTGGTGTTGCTTTTGGTTCCTCTAGTTTTCTTTTTTTACCGGGATTATTTGATTTTTACCAACATCACCTCCTTGTTTTTAGCCATCGTTGCTGGCAGTATCGGTTTCTTGATTTTTTTCCAATTGAGTTTTGCCCTTGGCTGTGCCGCTTTTTGGCTTGATGATGCCTATGGCGTTCATAATTTATACTGGTTTTGTACATTGGTGTTCGGCGGCGCGCTTGTCCCCCTGGAATTTTTGCCTAAGGTTCTGCAAAGCATTGCCGCGGTTTTGCCTTTTCGTTACTTTCATTATTTTCCGGTGAAATTGTATTTAAATCAGCTGACGACGCCGGAAATTATCCAAGGTTTTATGGTTCAGCTTTTGTGGTTTGCCCTGGCGTTTGTTATTTACAAAACAGTTTGGGCGTTGGGAACAAAAAGGTATTCCGCGGTTGGCGGTTAAAATTATGTACGCGCAAGTCTACTTACAATTTTTCAAAACATCGCTGTCGCGAGCCATAATTTTTCGGCGAAATTTTTGGATTCATACTTTCACCTCGATGATGTGGGTCGTGTACTATGTTTTTTCGATCGAAATTATTTTCCGTTACACTGACTCGATCCGCGGATGGGGGAAAGGCGAAGTACTTTTGATTGTGGCCACCTTGTTCTTTATCGACGGACTGCGGATATTGCTTTTCCATGATAATTTAAGGGATTTGCCCAGCCAGATTACCGAGGGCAACTTGGATCTGTTTTTGATTAAGCCGCTTGATGCCCAATTTTGGCTGTCCTTGCGTCGGCTCAATTTTACCGAAGTTAATTTATTTTTGATCGGAGGATTACTGTGGTGGTATGCATTTTCTTTAACTGCTATCCAGCTAACCATAATCAACTTTTTTATTTACACCATTTTAACTTTGTGCGGTTTTTTGATAACTTATGCTTTATGGTCAATGCTGGTGACTTGCGCTTTTTGGTTTCCCAGAATCGATAATATTACCGAGCTTTTTAATCGTATTTTGGAAATTAGCAAGTATCCAACGTCAATTTTTAAAGGCGCCATCAGAATTATTGTTTACACGGTGATACCGCTAGGTGTGATAACCAATTTTCCGGTACAAGCGCTCGCTGGCAGTTTAACAGCGGTTAATATGTTTTATGGCCTGTGTTTGACGGCGATTTTTCTTTTGGGCGCGCGCGCCTTTTGGCTGGTCGCCGTTAAAAACTATACCAGTGCCAGCAGTTAATCAATCAATATGCCTCCAATTATTTCCGTTAACAATTTATCCAAGATTTACACTTCATACAAAAAGCAAGCCGGCATCCGCGGGTCGCTAAGACATTTGTTTCGCGGGGAAAAGATTGCGACTCAAGCCGTGCAAAACATCAATTTTAGCATTGATGAAGGCGAATTGGTCGGGTTTTTAGGCCCTAATGGCGCCGGTAAAACCACTACTTTAAAAATGCTGTCCGGAATTATTCATCCCACCAACGGCGAGGCGAAGGTTTTAGGATTCACGCCCTGGGAGAGAAAAACCAGCTATCTTAAACAAATTAGTTTGGTGATGGGCCAGAAAGCGCAATTATGGTGGGACTTGCCAGGCCGGGAATCGTTTCTCTTGACCCGGGCGATCTATGAAATTCCGGATAATGAATTTAACGCTCGGCTCAAAAAATTAAGTACCCTTCTCAAAATCACAAAACTTTTAGATGTTCCGGTTCGGCAGTTGTCTTTGGGGGAACGGATGAAAATGGAGTTGATTAACGCTTTGCTCCATAACCCGCGCGTTCTTTTTTTAGATGAGCCGACGATTGGCCTTGACGTAGTCGCTCAAAAAATAATCCGCGATTTTCTTAAAGAATTTAACCATGTTTTAAAAACGACCATTTTACTTACTTCCCATTACATGGAAGACGTGGAGGCGTTATGCCGGCGGGTAATCGTGATCAATCAAGGAGTCATTATTTACGACGGTTTGCTGGAGACGCTGGTTAAAAAATACGCCCGCTATAAAATTTTAAAGCTGACGTTTTTGAAGGAGATCAAAAAAGCCGACTTGAAATTATTTGGCAAAGTGGTACATTTTGGGGGAATCAGCGCCGAACTGCAGGTGTCGCGGGGCAAAAGCACGGATATTGCCGCCGAAATTCTCAAGAAATTGCCGGTTGATGATATTCTGATCGACGAGGTGGGGGTTAACGAAGTGGTGCGAAGTTTATTTAGCGTTTCAAATAGTTAAGGACTTACGCGTTTGGTGTGAAGACATATGATTTTGTCATTCCCGCGCAAGCGGGAATCCAGTATTTAATTTATCTATTAAGCCATAGATTCCCGATCAGGTCGGGAATGACACCAAACGCGTAAGTCCTATGGTTAATGAATTGGTTGATTTATGAAAACTTTTTGGGCTGTTTTACTTTTATCAAGCCTGTCGTTTATCACCACTTATCTGGGCGTTAAACTGGCGTGGAGGTTTAGAAGCAACAATAAAGTAATGGCCAGCGGGCTCGGATTTTCGGTCGGCATGATGCTGTGGATTTCGATTTTTGAATTATTGCCGCAGGTAATTATCGACTTAGGCTTGGGGCGGACTTTAATCTGGCTTGGGGCCGGGTGTTTATTAATTTTTTTATTGGATTTTATTTTGCCGCATACTCATTTATGCCATGAGCGGGGCAAAATTAATTTAAATTTAAAAGTCGCTTATTTGGTCGGCGTGGGTTTGATTTTGCATGATTTTCCGGAGGGGTTTGCCCTGGCCAGCAGTTATATTCATTCGTCTAATTTGGGAATCTTGGTGGCTTTGTCAATCGCGCTTCATAATTTGCCGGAAGAGTGGGCGATGAGCGTGCCTTTAGTCGTGCTGGGCAAGAAAAAAGTTTTATACCGGATGGCTTTTGTGTCGGCTTTGGCTGAACCGGTCGGCGCGATAATCGGTTTGTTGATTGTTTCCATTTTT
>Ga0156431_119_pt1 | contig 7662 bp, 5 predicted proteins | sample RifOxyA2_FD_108074 | JGI IMG/M metagenome (GOLD analysis project Ga0156431, IMG submission 108074) | Candidatus Jacksonbacteria bacterium RIFOXYA2_FULL_43_12 | reverse complement strand
TGGTGGGGCAATGGTTGTTGTCGGTTTGAGCGTTGGTGTCGCAACCGGCGCCGGCGTTATGGTCGGCGGCGTGGTAACTGGCGGTAAGGGTTCAGAAGGCGTGGTCACATTTGTAGTTCTGGTGGTAGTCACGGTTGGCGTGGTGGTGACTACGGGCGGCTCGATGGTTTGATTTTGAATAATTACCGGCGCGTAATTTTCCGCGGTTTGTCCGCCGGCGCGAGCAAGAAACTTAACTTTATATTGGCCGTTGGGAAATTTGGGAGTGTCCCATGCAAAATAGTACGTCCCAGCCGTTGATATCAAGGCCGGGTAAGAGGCTGTTTGCGGACCGGTAATTACGAACTTGCTTTCTTCAAGCGTGAGATTGGCTTGGGCGGATATCGTAATCAAACCAGACACAATTGTCGGCACCGCGAGAAATTGTACTTTGAGGGTGGGCGGTGACGGCGTCGGCGTGATCGTAGATGGATTTTGAACCGTCAAATTTATGGTTTGCTCTTTAATTTCGGTCCCGGCTTTGGCGGTTGCTTTGATAGTATAGGGGCCATTCGGAATGTTGGTAGTCGGCCACTGGAAAGAATAGGTACTGGTCGAAATTTTGGTGGCTGGATAGGTATAATTGGTCGCGCCAGTTACGCTAAATTTAAATTCATCAACCGGTTTATTTACTTGAACCGAAATAGTTTTTGTGCCGGTGGCGATATCGGAGTATGACGAAAAAGTGATGGCAAGCGGGACAGTAGTTGTTGAGGTGTTGGCGACAGTTGTGTAAAAATAATTTTCAATAATTTCTGATGTGCTGGACTGGGCTTTAGCTTTTACTTTGTAGTTACCATCCGGGAAATTGGCGGTGTTCCAGTGGAGAACATAGGTGTTAGTGGCGGTTTTAGTGCCCAAATAGTTTTGTGTAGTCGCGCCTTCGATTATAAATTTTAATTCAGTGAGCGGTTTATTAACTTTGGCGGATAACAGGACGATGCCAGAAGCGGTTGATGGCGCAGTTAAAAACTGGACGCTAAGCGGTGTGGCAGTAGTGGTATTTTGGACCGTTACTGTAAATTGTTTATCGCTCATTTCCTCCCCGGCTGTTGCCCAACCTTTGATTTTATACTCGCCATTAGGCCCGGTGGTAGTGTCCCAGGTAAAGGAATAGGTGTTGGTGGCTGTTTGGTTTGCCGGGTAATATTGCGTGGTAGCGCCAATGACATCAAAATTAAAGTTTGTGACTGCTTTATTAACTTTGGCTGAGATGGTAACTGTTTCGGAAACGGTTGTCGGCGGATTTAGAAACTCAATCGTCAAAGCCGGCACAGTGGTGGTATGATTTTGGACACTGACGAGGATGTATTGCTCGGCGGTTTCGTTGCCAACGCGGGTAATGGCTTTAATTTTGTGTTGGGTATTGGGAAAATTAGTCGTCAACCAATCGAAAAAGTAGGTATCCGAGGATCCGGATTCGAGGGTGCCGGCAAAAGTTTGCTCAATACCGGTTGCAGTAATCAAAAAATTTACCTGGTCCACCGGCTTATTTACTTTAATTTTTATTGATGTGGCGCCGGTGGCTGTGGTCGGCGAGGTAAGAAAAGTGATTACTAAAGGCGAAGCGTTGGTCGAGGTTGTGTTGGCTAGAGTAACCGTGATAAAATTTTCACTGTATTGCCCGTTGACCGTGGCAGTGGCCTTGACTTGATAGACGCCATTCGGATAGGTGGTGGTGTTCCAAAGGAAAGAGTGCTTTAAACCATCAGTTGTCACCCCGGGATACGAGCCAGACTGCCCGCTGGTTTGCGTACTATCCACGAAAAACGTTAAACTGGTAAGCGCCGAGCTGGTCTGCACCATAATAGTGGTGGTGCCGCTTACAGTGGTCGGCGTACTCAAAAAAGTAATGGGGATAGAGGTTGGCAGTTCGGCGCGCGTTTGATTGATTATTTTCGGGACGAGGATGGTCGCGAGTGTGACGAACAACAAAATCGATCCCATTAAAAGAAAGTCCAATTTTTTGATGGCGAGAAATTTGTAGGGCATATAAATTTTTTAATTGATGTTATTATAACATAACCCCAGTTGCTTATCCATCTCAAAATCGCTATACTATATATATCAACATATTAACAGTATTTTAACCTCAATTATATGCGCATTGGATATTTTACTGACACTTATTTGCCAGCCACTCACGGTGTGGCAGTTTCCATCGAAAGTTTTCGCCATAAGCTCGAGGCCAAAGGTCACGAAATTTATATTTATGCCCCGCAAAGTCCGGGGTACGTTGATAAGAACTCGCGGGTAACGCGTTTTAAATCCCTTAAGATTATTGAAAACCCAGAGCTTAGGTATGCTTTTAATTTATTGCCGGTTAAGCAGAGTTTTTTAAAGCTCACCAATTTTAAATTGGATTTGGTGCACGCGCAGACGCCGTTTAGTTTAGGCGTTTTAGCCAAAATTTTCGCCGAGCGCCAATTGATTCCGTTGATTTATACTCATCACACTCATTATCCTGAGTACGCCAAAGCGTATTTCCGTGAAAAAATTTTACTGCCCCATTTGGCTAAAGTTTACAGCACTTGGTTTGCCAACTTATGCGATGGCGTAATCGCGCCGTCTTTAGCCATCAAAAAAATGCTGAAGGGCTACGGCGTTAAAGACAAAGTTCCGATTTATGTTTTACCTACCGGCATTTGCGTGGAGCATTTTACCAAAAAAGTAAGCGCCGAAGCGCAGTTGCAGTTACGCCACAAATTGGGCATCAAGCCCGACGCCAAGGTTTTGATTTCCGTAGGCCGGATCGGCAAAGAAAAAAATTTCGATTTTTTATTGAACGCATATCGCGAGATGCGGCGACTTCAGCCGGGATTGGTGCTTCTTTTGATCGGCGATGGGTCGTATTTGCCCAAGCTTAAAGAAAACGCCAAGAATTTGGGAATTAGTGACAGCGTAATTTTTACCGGACTAGTGCCGCACGACGACATTCCCAAGTATTATCAAATGGCTGATTTGTTTTTGTTCGCCTCGCTCACTGATACGCAGGGAATTGTGGTGTTGGAAGCGATGGCTGCCGGTTTGCCGGTGGTGGCTTTAAAGTGCGATGTGTTTTTAGACATCATCAAAAGCAATCATAACGGCTTTTTGGTCAATACCGCCTCGCCGCGGGTATTTGCCGACAAGGTGTTGGCTTTGCTAAAAACGCCTAAAGAGTATCATCAATTCGTCTCGGCCGCAGTGGATACAGCCAAACATTTTTCCGAGGAAAGCGTGGCCAACCGGCTCATTTCCATTTACGAGGAACAGTTGGCGAGTTTTCGGGCAGTCGGGGCGAGGAAGTAACTTAAATTTTTAATTTTTATTAAATTAACGAATAACCAATCATCAAGATACAAGATACAAACAAATTTCAATAATCAAAACTTAATAACCAAACAATTTGGACGTTGGTTATTCAAAGTTGGTTATTATTTGCCTGCCCGCTTCGCGTTGCGAAGCAAGGCGGGCGGGGACACTTGTTTCTTGGTGATTTTTGCCTAAATTTTTAGCAAAAAAGTTTGGTGGGTAAAGAGGGGGTGGGAGAAATCCACCCTTTTTTGTTGACAAAATAGTTAAAAATGATATAGTAGCACGTTGCCATCAGACCGCAATTATTGTGGTTAGCGGCAACCATTTTGGGTTCGATTTGAGTTCGAAATGAATAAATATAGTCTAATTTTATTTAGACGAGGTGTAAGGAGTCTTTGACTTCTTTTTGACAATTTAATGAGGAGGAAATGTGATGAAACGAAGAGTGTTTGTTTTAGGTGATGGAGCGGCGTATTTGCCTGACCCTTATGGGTTTGGAACGTTTTCGCAACTGTATCAGAAATTTTTTGAACCAGGTACGGCGATTCGCGCATTATCTGAACCAATTCTGATGAGTCGAGGTAAGCATCCGATCGAGATTTCGCATGCCGCATGGATAGATAAAGTTGAGTTGGACAAGGGTTTCCCCCATGACTTAGTGCGTTATGCTGCTCCTGATAATCCGTTTCTAAAAAGCGTAAAAATGGCAATGATGTGCGCTCATCTCGCGATAACAAATGCTGGTTTACCCAGAGATCTGGACGGATTCAAAATAAGCGATATTATTGATCGTTATAAGATAGGTGTAATAGGCGGCACTGGCAATAATGATTCCCCTGGGTATAATTATCACTATCAAAATTACCAATCAGGAAATTGGGATCGAATAGGATCTTATGCCGTACCAGGGATAATGTCTAATGGTCCTACAACGATCGTGGCAATCTTGCTTGGCGGGAAGGGGCCGTCCTGGACAATGTGCACGGCATGTGCAAGTAGCATAGACGCCACTGGTATTGCTTCTCGGATGATTCAGTATGGTGAGTTAGATATAGCGGTTGTTATCGGCTTTGAGTCAAGTGATAACTATTTTAAATGTTTATTTGGTCGTGCTGGCGCTTTATCGCAAAGGGATGACTCGAAACCGTTTGGAGCCCGCGATGGGTTTTATTTAGGTGAAGGTGCTGGTGTTACAGTTTTAGTGAGCGAAGAAGTTGTTACACGCCTAGGTCTTGGCAATTCGATCACGGCAGAAATTTTAAGTTACGAAGCATGTTGTGATGCTACTAGTATGGTAGCTCCAGATCCAGATACGAGTTGCCATTTAATCGAAACTGTTTTTGCGAGAGCTAAGCGTGACTATGGCTATGTTCCGGAAGGAAATTTAATTGTTAGTACGCATGGAACAGGAACTGTTCTTGGTGATAAAACTGAGTTGAAATCAGTAAATAGTGCGGTGCCATGTGACATAAAAAATATTTTTGTTGTCTCGTCAAAAAATTGGTTAGGGCATACGCTGGGAGCAGCTGGTGTGCTCAGTTTACTATTCGGAATACAGGCATTACAAACGCAAAGTATTCCGACAATGGGAGATTACCAGATTGCAGAAGATTGTCGGCAACCCAGGTTGACATACGCTGTTGGCCCTAAATCATTTTTCGATTTAGATGCTGAAGTCGCGCTCGTTAATGCCTTTGGTTTCGGCGGACAAAATGCCGCTATAGTGTTAAGACGTTACAACGGTTAAAAAAAGGAGTGATTGGAATGTTTACGTTGTTTGTAAATGTACGCTTTGTTCCTGACCCACCAGAGTCTAGATCTTCTGTCTTAACTTACGGGATAGGATGGGTTTTAGTTCAAGATAATTACATTCTTAACGTTGGTTATGGATCCCCGCCAAAATTCGATATACCGCCAGAGGCTATCACCGTTATTAATGGTAACGGGTTATGGATCGCGCCGGGTGGAATCGATGAGCAATGCAATGGCTTCTTTAGTTGCAACTTTGGCAACGCAACCAAAGAAGAAATAATCGCGGCTCTCAGACAAGCTCTCGCCTATGGCTGGAGTGGGCTATTCATCACGATCATTACCGACGACCCAGCGAAAATGATTGCTGCTGCCAAGGTTGCTGTAGAAGTCGCCAATGATCCTATTTATGGCCCGATGGTTTTGGGGATTAAAATCGAAGGTCCGCATTTTTTGCCGGGTCCAGCCATTGGTGCGCACGATCCAGTGTGGATTCAGCCGATCATTGACGAAAAAGTCCTCTATTTCCCAATTCGTGAAATTGTTCCGGCGTCTATGGTTTTAGACTTCATTATTGACCCGGGATGTGAAAACGCTTTACAGTTTGTTATTAAGGCACGTAAAGACGGCACTTCTGTCGGCGGAGGACATGCTGACTTTGGGCGCGATGATCCTGCTCGTTATCTTAAGTTAGCTACCTATGACGAAGTTGCGAGCGCCGGCCTTAATCACTGGGTGCATGGTGGAAATGGCTTTCGGTCAATGGCATATCGAAACTCACTGGAACAGATATGGCATGACGACATTTTTGGTGAACTCGGTTATCTTGGGCTCGCATTCCAAGACCCGCGCGTCCAGGTAGGAATGATTTTGGATTTTAAACATCTTCTCCCTTGGCTTGTGAAGAAGTTTCTTGAATTACAGGGGATTCTTGGTTCACATTTTACAACAGACGCCATGGCCGCTGCTGGTATGGGAGATGGTGAGTTTCGCATAGGCTCCCGGACAGTTTTCGCTCGTGGCGGCGTTGTTTATAGCGATGCCGAGGGCAAGTTTTTGGCGGGCAGTGCGACGGATCCGCGTACAATAATTACAAATGCCTTATCTCTTGGCATTAAACTTGAGGATGCCTGGCAGATGATGTGCTTTAACGTAGCTCGATTGTTCGAGCTTGACGATCAATATGGCAGTTTACGCATCGGCAATAAGGCGATGCTTGTACTGTTTAGTCTCGAGAACGGTCAAGTTGAAATCAAACTTAATGTGATCGATGGCAATGTTCTTTATAGAGCGCCAGATTTTTAGGTGCAAGAATATTGTATTAGCTGGAGCGATGATTTTTTAAATTATCATCACTCCAGTTTTTTGTTTTCCGCCCCAAACACAAAACCCCCTCCCCCGAGATCTCGGGCGAAGGGGTTTACGAAATCAATCTTTAAAGACTAAAATCTTCGTCTGCCACCTTGTGGGCTGTCTTTGCGCATAGAGCGGTGACAGTCGCGGCAGTAAACCGGACGGGTGCCGTCTGGTTCGAACGGGAGTTCGGTGATTTCTGCATTGCATTTACTGCAGTTCCAGTTGCCCTGAACCATGGTGGCCGGGCCAAATTGTTGGTTATTCATTTGATACGATGTTGGTATTTTGTTAACTTTAATTATCAAAAGATTTTTGAATTATTAAGTCAGACAAAACACTTTACTTATGGGATGAGTATATCACACTGGTAATAGTTTGTCCATAGGCGCTTGCTAATTCGCCGTAAAATCGTTATAGTAGTGCTAAGTATGGCTTTTTCTTTAACAAGTTGGCGGTTGCGCCGATTGCGCTCATCCAGCGGTTTCGCCGCCAGAAGCAAACAATTGGCTTCTAATTTTAAAAAAATCACCTTGCGCAAGTCGCGGCGGCCGGGTCATTTTTGGCGTAATTTAATTATTGGTTGCCTCATCGCCGGCACGGTCGGGATGATAATGCTCGTCGGCTTATTTTTTTATTATTCGCGTGGGCTCCCGACCATGGACGAGGTGCGCAATGGCGCAGTCGCTTTTCCGGAAAGCACAAAAATTTATGATCGCACCGGTACGCATTTGCTGTACACCATTCACGGTGAGGAGAATCGGACCAGAATCACTTTATCGCAAATTCCGGATTACGTTAAGTGGGCGACGATCGCGACCGAAGATCAGGATTTTTATACCCGTGGCATGGCGATTGATCTAAAAGGACTGGCGCGCGCCGTGTGGAGCGTTCTCAAAAATCACAGCCTGGCTGGGCCAGGGGGTTCGACCATCACCCAGCAGTTGGTTCGCAACATCGTTTTGACCCGTGAAAAAACGATCGCGCGCAAGATTAAAGAAATAATTTTATCATTTAAAATCGAGCAAGCTTTTACGCGCGACGAAATTTTGGCGCTTTATTTAAATCAAATTCCTTATGGCTCAAACGCCTACGGCATCGAGCAGGCATCAGCCACTTTTTTCGGCAAATCAGCTAAAGATTTAACTTTGGCGCAGGCGGCATTGCTCGCGGTTTTGCCCAAAGCCACTACTTATTATTCACCTTTCGGCACTCACGTTGATC
>Ga0156431_143_pt1 | contig 8250 bp, 10 predicted proteins | sample RifOxyA2_FD_108074 | JGI IMG/M metagenome (GOLD analysis project Ga0156431, IMG submission 108074) | Candidatus Jacksonbacteria bacterium RIFOXYA2_FULL_43_12 | reverse complement strand
ATTGGAGGCCTGTTGTTTTAGCGGCAGTTTCCGGTTTTTAATCGTGAACCAAACGAAAACAAACAGCCCGGCGAGAATTAATAAAGGCAAAATTTTATTTAGGCCTTTAAGGATGATTATGCCTAAAATAATAAAGAATATTATTCTGATTATTTTTTGATAATTTTGCTGCATATATTATGTTTAGACTAGCATATTTTGAATTATAAGAAAAGTGAGATAAAAGCTTGTGGCTTCCAAATTAACTTGCTAGTATTAAAGCAATGAAGCATACGTCCCCGTTGGCCGAGCGCCTGCGGCCGAAAAAACTTGTTGAAGTCGTTGGCCAAGAAAAAATTATCGGCCAGAGTTCGGTTTTGGCGCAATCATTAAAAAGCGGGCATTTGCCGTCCTTAGTTTTATGGGGCCCGCCCGGTTGCGGTAAAACTACGATCGCGCGGTTGTTGGCGCAGGAAATCGGGGCGATTTTTTTACAACTCGAAGCAGTAACCAGCGGTTTAAAGGAGTTTCGCAAGATTATCAACGAAGCTTTAGAAAATAAGATCGAAGATAAGCAAACCGTACTGTTTATCGACGAAATTCACCGCTGGAATAAAAAACAGCAAGATGCGCTTCTTCCTTACGTGGAAGACGGCACGATTATTTTTATTGGTGCTACGACCGAAAATCCTTCTTTCGAGGTGATTTCTGCGCTCTTGTCGCGGCTTAAAGTCATCATCTTACAACCGCTTTCGAAAACTGATTTAGTCATTTTATTACAGCGGGCTTTAAGCGAAGACAGTGAACTCAAAAATATCAAAATAAACCTTGAATCAGGGGAAGTGGAAATGATTGCTGATTTTTCCGGCGGCGATGCCCGGGTGGCGTTGAATGCACTGGAGCTCTGTGTGAACGCAAGCTCTCGCTTGGGCTCCAACGCGCGAACTAGCGCAGCCGGAGACCAAGCGAAAGCTTGTTCACAAGTCACCCCAGACATCATCAAACAAGTATTCGATCGAACAAATTTATTATACGACAAGGCTGGCGAAGAACATTACAACATTATTTCCGCCTTTATCAAATCTTTGCGCGGTTCTGACGTTGACGCGGCAGTGTATTATTTGGCGCGAATGATTGAAGGCGGTGAAGACGCGGAGTTTATCGCCCGGCGGCTGTTGATATTTTCCAGCGAAGACATCGGCAATGCTCTGCCGACAGCGTTGGTGGTGGCGAACGCTTGTTTTGATGCGGTGCGTAAAATCGGCTGGCCGGAATCACAACTCATTTTAACCCAAACTACAATTTATCTGGCCAAAGCGCCGAAATCTAATTTATCTGTCCGTGCAATCAGCTCGGCGCGGGCAGAAGTTCAGGAGTCTGGCAATTTGCCGATTCCCCTGCACTTGCGCAACGCACCGACCAAATTTATGAAGGATCTTGGTTACAGCCAAGGTTATATCTATACTCACAGCGACCCCACTGCCCAGCAGGAATTTTTACCGAAGGAAATCAAGAATAAAAAGTTTGTAAAATGACCGTTTGCGTTTTTCTGTCAAATATGTTAGATTGCGGCTAGCTTTTCTAGGGGGGAAAGGAGGGTTCTTTGATGGAGAATAATCAAGATCTGATCAATATTCTGATCGCGATTCCGGTTTTTAACGAAGATGACGCAACATTTGTCAAAATTTTAATCAGATGGTTAAAGGACTGCGAGTTGTTTTGCTTTCAGATTTTTTCTGCTGATAATATTCAGGAAACGCAAGCGATACTGGACAGTAAAAATATCGATATCATGGTCGTATCATATCCGCTGGCATTTAAAATGCCGAATGGTGATCTTTCTTTCGAAGAGTTAGGTCCCAATGATACTTTTTTTATCTCGTTGTCTCAACGCCAAGGGCTCTATGTTTATGTGCGGTTTGAGCCGCGTTTAAGTATCGCATGGTTGAGATACTTAGGTGGATCATTAGTGGAAGCTTTTCCAAGAAATATTGCCATTATGCCTGGTTATGAAGCGTATGTAGACATTACTGATTTGACCATTACGGATGAATTCAAAGAATTCAAACGCCAAAAAGGCAAAAAAATATAACAGACAGGAGCATTTACCCCAAAACTCCTGTCTTTTTTTGTTGGAAATTTGACTAATTGTAAATTTTATAGTATTGTCGTAATCATACACGGGGACTGGAAGGAGATTTGATTATGCCTAGTGATCTTGGTTTTTGGGTTCATATAGTGGGGTTTGATCATGAAGAGGCACAAAAAATTAAAATTGCTTTTGATACAAAAATAGACGGCAAGGAAAAGTGCATGCTTTGCAAATCATACGTAGAAATCAGCAATGCGTTCGACTTTATTGTCCATGAGCAGGGCGTTGAAGTATTTATCATTAACGCGACCGCCCCTTTTGAAAAAGGCGTCGTGCTTGATGAAAAAAGTTTATTGTTACCTGCGCTCGCTTTTCTATTTATTTCGTCTGTTTTAAAAAGCGAACAGCAAGTATTTGTGCTTGGTACGGACGCCCAAATTGGGCGATTACAGAGTATAGTGTATTTTATGGCTCACGATATTGAACGTATATTTTTTCGAAATATAAGTGAGGTATCTCTGAGCGATATCGCACAAGAGGTTATTGATATAAAAAATAAGAAATAATTTTCTCTCTCGCACCTACTTTACATCCCCGGAGTAGGTGTTTTTTTGTAAAAAATTTGACTTTTGTTGTGTTTTGTGATATTTTTTAAATCAATTCAGCGTCAAAAAAATGTTTCTAATTACAAAGGAGGTTCGTGATGGAAAAATCGAATACACCTGTCAAAGTGCTTCTAGCTACCAGCGATTGTCAGCATGTACGTACAATTATAGCCCACCATATTGCAAAATATATTACCGGAGAAAATACAGTTGAAACTGTCGGTGATGCATGCGGGGCAATAAAGGTGCTTAAACAGCATCACCCAGAGATGATTATTCTAAGTGCTAGCATAGCTTTAACTTTAAAGACCGCTATGCAAGTAAGTATCTTGGGAAGTGAGAATATATATTCGTGGATAAAGGCAAACCGAGATTTAGCTAAAGGGTATTGGCCATACATTATTATGTATGCAGACGAGTATGGAAAAATACCATCTGAAAGCGTCGAAGTGCTTGTCCAGTGCAGTGTCAGCGGAAGCGTTGATGAGTTAATTGCTCAAGTACGAAACTTGTGGACAAAGTTATCAAAGTTATCGGAGAAAAAATAATTTTTCCATTTATTTACAAGACCCTCAACCCGGCTCACCTCTTACGATGAGTCGGTACTTTTTTTACCCGCCAAAATTACCCAAAAATTTAGGCGGGTTTTAACTCCTCTTCTGCAATCCGTTTCACCAAACTGCCATCAGCTTGGCCTTTTAACTGCCCCATCACTTTGCCCATCAAAGGGCCCATGTCTTTGAGGCCGCTGGCGATCACTTGTTTGACGATTTTGCGGATCGCGGACTCATCCATCTGCGCGGGCATAAATTCCTGGAGGATTTGGAGCTCAGCCTCTTCTTTGTCTGCCAAGTCTTTGCGGCCGCCTTTGGTAAATTGTTCGATCGAATCGCGGCGAGATTTGATTTGCTTGCCAATCACCGCCAGAACTTCCTCATCGCCCAATCCCTCATTACGCTTAAGCTCGGCGATTTCTTTGTTTTTGATGGCGGAAATCAGCAGACGCAATGTGGACAGGCGGACTTCGTCTTTGCTTTTCATGGTGCTGATTAATTGCGCTTGGATTTGTGATTTTAGAGACATAGATTTAATTAACTAATTTTTAATTTTAAATTCTTAATTTTTATTAAATTTTTAATGCTTTAATTTTAAAACATTTGAAAATTCAAAATTAGCTTTATTTTATTTTAAACCCTTTTGTTACTAATGTTTCCAAATGTTGGGCATGGGAACGGGCTGTGTCACGGTCAAAAGGCATTGCTGACTGGCCTTCGTAATGACAACGATATTGTGTTTGATGATGCAGATGAATAAAATATTTATAACTCTCAGAGAGATCGGTAATTTCTTGCTCGGTCAGTTGTAGAACCGGGGTCGCGATGTTGTTTTGATTTGTTAAGGACAGATTTGATAAAAAATAGATGCTTTCAACTGGATTGGGCGGCAGGTTTTCTAAAATAACCGGACTGCGGGAAGTGCGCGTGGCATGCAATACCGCCAGCTCGATCGCAGTTTGTAGGTAGCGAAGCGGACCATATTTGAAGCCAAAAAGTTGTTGCTGTGGATTGTAATAAGCAATGCCCTGTTCCCAATCATACTGTTTTGCAGGTTGCCCTTTATGCTGGTTGATTCCGGTTTCGAAACAATTTTTAAACACGTCTAAATGTCTTTTTCTTAATTCTCTGATTAGTTCGCCGCCTTTAGGGTTATTTATAATATAATCCGCCAAAGTCGATTTTGCCTGATTTAACATTCGGTCGTCACCACACAAAGGGCGGGCGCCGCTAAGTCGATTAGGGTAGGTCCCCATTAGATTGCCGTCAGCGGAAACATATTTCAAGAGTTGTTGCGGCTGGCGGATGTCTTTTTTTTCAAAATTGGGCGCAAGATATTCTTGATAATAGGGGTGGATTAATAAATCACTAATTTTTTCGCTGATTTTGGCACCGGCGATGGTTTCATTGTCGGACAATAGAATTAATTCAATTTTTGAATCAGGGCTACGGATACCTTTTTCTAAACGAGCGTCACTGCCGGTAGTTACGAGTTGCCAGCCTGGTTCTCGTGCATTGTCTTTAGTTGTCCATTTTAACGCCTCTTGCATATGGGCGATTAGCGCTCCGTTAAATGAGTGTGCCCAGTCGTAGTAAGTGTTGGAATCTTCGATGGCGAAAGGATTTTTAAATTCAGGGCATCGTGTGTGATGGCGCGACTCTATTTCTGGGGTCAGTTTAGGACATTCATATTTTTGCGGTGACGTTAAAATTGCTTCAATTGATTGTCTATTTTGCTCGAACATACGTTTTTTATTAAATTTTTAATGCTTTAATTTTTTTACCGTTGCGTTGGATTGTTTGTTGTTTGTCATTCCGAGCGAAGTCGAGAAATCTCTTTTGGTTTAAAAGAGGGATCCCTCTACTACGGTCGGGATGACAGAATTAGAAATTGAATAGAAATTAAAAATTATCTGTCTATCACTCCTCCTCCCAAACACTCGTCATTTTGATAAAACACAATCGACTGGCCTGGGGCGACGGCCCACTGGGGTTTGGTGAATTCCACCAGCAAATCTTTATGTGGCCCTGATTTTTCCTGCAAATCAAACTCACTGACTCGGCACTCGGCATCTTCGCCGCGATAGCGGATTTTGGCCTGGCAGGTTAAAGGCAGTTGCGGTTGCTCGCCAGAAATCCAATTAAGTTGATTACAGACTAATTTTTGGTGAAATAACCGCTGATTATCTTGGCCTTTAGCTACCACAATTATGTTGTCAGCCAATCGCTTTTCGACAATATAGTAACTTTCCTGCCCGGTCTTTGATCCTAAATCCAAACCGTGGCGCTGGCCGATGGTATAGTAAAAAATTCCTTCATGTTCGCCAATTTTTTCGCCGTCAACGGTAATCACCTCACCTTTGCGCGGATTGATATATTCTTTTAAAAAGCGCCGTAGTTCGACTTGCCCGATAAAACAAATGCCTTGCGAATCTTTACGATCCCAGTTTGGCAGCTTGGCTTTCTTGGCAATTTTTCGTACTTTGGTTTTTTGATAATCGCCGATTGGAAATAAAATTTTTGCCAGCTTTTCCTGCGTCAATGTATATAAAAAATAGCTCTGGTCTTTTTCTTTATCCTTGCCCTTTAATAATTTATACCTTAACTTTGAATTTTGAATTTTGAACTTTGAATTTTTTGCATAGTGCCCAGTGGCAATCGAATCAACATTTTCTTTGCCGGCAAAATCCAAAAAAACCCCGAACTTTATCTCGCGGTTGCACATTATATCCGGATTTGGCGTGATCCCCTGCTGATAACCGCCAATCATATATTCCACCACCTTGGTGCGATACTCATCCTCAACGTGAAGCGACCGAAATGGTATGCCGATTTTTTCGGCGGCTCGCTGGGCGGATTCGATTTCCGCGCGCCAGGGGCAGTCGGTCAAATAATCTTGATTGGACCACACTTGCAGATATACGCCGGTAACGTCAAAGCCCTTCTTTTTTAAGAGATACGCCGTGACCGAGGAATCCACGCCTCCGGACATGGCGACTAATACTTTGGGTGCGGGTTTTTTGCTCATAAATGATTGCTATTATATAGATTCCTGCCTTCGCAGGAATGACAATATGCCTAAAATCCTTCTTTTTTGATCATCTCTGGCGGGACGTTGTGATTTTTAATGATGCCTTCGGCGATTTGGATAAACGCCGGCGGGCCGCAGAGAAAAAAATATTTGTCCTTATAATCGCCGATATGTTCCTCAATCTTGGAAGAATCGATAAAACCAACTTCACCGTACCAGCCAGGACAGCCTTCAATTAAACAGCGATCAACCGAAAAAGTTACCGTTAAATTAGGATTTTGGCGGCCTAGTTCTTCCAGCTCGCGCCGGTAAGCGATTTCCGCTTCTGTTTGATTGCAGTAATATAGCCAAATTTTATTGTCCTCCAGCGCGGCGTCGCTCAAGTAGCGGATCATACTAATAAACGGGGTAATGCCGATGCCGCCGGCAAGCATCACTACCTGTTTATGTTTTTGAGGTTGATAGGTAAATGCGCCGAACGGGCCTTCCACTCCGACTAAATCCTCGGTCCGCAACGTTGCCAGCTGTCCGGAAAAATTGCCCTGAACTTTAATTGCCAGTTCAAGATACTTTTTATTTAACGGCGATGAGGCGATGGAATAAGGTTTTTTCGCTTGACTAGTCCCGTCTGGATTTAGGAGATGTAACATCACGAATTGGCCGGGAGTAAAATCAAAAATTTCTCCGCTCCACGGAGTTAATTGCCAGCTGAATGTATTGTGAGTTTCATGGGAAACGTTGACTATCCGATAATTTGCTAAGCTGGGCATGTCGGTAAATTATTTTTTTGTCGGTGAGTTTTTTTGTTGGCTTCTGATTTTATGCTGAATCCACAGATAGATTAAAATACCGGCTAAACCGAGGCCCAATAAAATGGCCAGTTGAGAATCCGGCAAAGAAGACTGTGTGCCGGCAGTGAGCTCTGGCGTGGTTGGGGTGCCAGATTGGCCATCAATAATTTCGCCGGTTGGCTGGATTTGATCAAGATTGGTGGGTGTTTCCTGGGTTGCCGTTTGATCGACAAAAGGATTTTGCACGCTGGAGAAATCTTGGCTTTCTTGCGGCACGATGCCAGCGCACTCTGGCGCGCCACAAACCTGCGGGCATATCACTTCGCCATTTTTGTAGGCCGCGCTTTTTTGGCAATCGTTGGGCGGACAGCTGTCCCAAGTGCCGCCTAAACTTAAACATTCGATCTCGCTTTTAATATCCAGGCCGTTTATCGCCAGTTGGTTATCCGGTGGCGTTGAAAGCGCTTTAGCTGATAGCGGCGTCAGTATCAATATTATAATTGAAAGAGCGGTCGATGCAAATATTTTTTTTAAATTATTCATAATTTTTTTGGCTAACCGTTAAAAGAAGATGCGCGGTTTTGATTTGATGATGATATCGTAAGCTTCGTCGCAGTTTTTAACCAGCGTGTAAAGCTTTAAATCTTTTTTGGCGGTGGCCTCAATTTGCTCGCACATTACCTTGTCCATCCAGTCCAAAAGCGGCGACCAAAATTCCTCGCCGATTAAAATCACCGGTATGTTGCTCTCAGTTTTTTTTGTTTGAATCAGCGTGATGATTTCGAAAAATTCGTCCAAAGTGCCGAAACCGCCCGGGAAAAATACATAGGCCTGCGCCGAAGCCGAGAGCATTACTTTTCTCGTGAAAAAATAATGGAAACCCATGCCTTTTTGGACAAATTTATTTACCCGCTGTTCATAAGGCAGTTGGATGTTAAGGCCGACAGATTCACCGCATTTGCCTTCGATAGCGCCGCGGTTGCCGGCTTCCATAATACCAGGACCGCCGCCGGTGATTATGGTATAACCGGCGCGTGATAATTTTTCGGCTAAATCTTTGGCGATTTTGTAGTATTTATGCTGAGGCGAAAAGCGGGCAGAACCGAAAAAGGTAACCTCGTTTTCGAATTCGCTGATAAACTGAAAGCCATCAACGAATTCACTCATAATTCGAAATATCCGCCAGGTGGGATCGTCT
>Ga0156431_118_pt1 | contig 9527 bp, 9 predicted proteins | sample RifOxyA2_FD_108074 | JGI IMG/M metagenome (GOLD analysis project Ga0156431, IMG submission 108074) | Candidatus Jacksonbacteria bacterium RIFOXYA2_FULL_43_12 | reverse complement strand
CCGTAAGTCCGGGCGCCGGAATAGCCGCCTAGCTTATCGACAGTGATTTGATAAACGCCCAAACCAGCCGGCGCACCCGGTAAGAGAATCAATCCATTATCATTCGTTAAATAATCAATCAAGTTGACTCCGGCATCAGGATTAATAATATCCACCAGCGCCTGCGGCATGGCACCGCCGCTGGCATTCATTACATGCAATTTAAGAGTGCCTCCGCCGGAAGCGCTTTCCAAACCTTCCGGCGCTATGCTGGATAAAAAAAACATCGAACCGAGACCCCAACGCGTTTGCCAAGCAGTGGTTATTTTAGCTTGTTTGTAATCAATATTCAACAAATCGTCAGGTTCGCCGCCCAACAGACCGTCAAACGGATCGTCGATATAACGCACGTCCGCGCTTACCGTATAATTAACGCCACCGCGACTCAAGTTCTGGGTTTGCGGTATCACCCCTGCCGGGATGCCGGCGACAGTGCCAACGTCAGAATATTTTAAATTGCGAATCAACTCCATTTGTTCGGTCCCCAACATCGCCGCCTGCATCCGGATTCTCTTGATCTGAACAAATTTTAAAACCTGATTAAATAAACCAAAAAACGCTATGGCGATCACCGACATAACCGCCACCGCCACCAGCACCTCGATTAAAGTAAAACCCACGTTTTGTCGCTTAACCATGATTTTTTTATAACAATGCCTAGTTTACTCAATCTCTTTCCAAGTTCTGATATCCCATGTACCGCCCGGTCCGGCGCTAAACTGCAAATTAATTAAACCGCTGTCGTAAATTACCTGAACGTTATTTTTAATGGTCATCGCGTAAGCGGTCGCTTCCACCACGCGAACATTATTTTCAAGCGCTAAAGTGCCATTACTGGTATACATTACCGCTCTTAAGGCGGTCCCATTTTGCATCAAAATCGCCGAAGCGCCGACATTAGTCGAGAGCACTAAAATAAAACTTTCGGTCGGCGCGTTGCAGGTAGCGCCGTTAAAACCTTCTGAGCCGCAAATATAAAAATTATTGTTAACGGTAATGACTCCATCCGCGATTAAAACCCCGCTCGCATCGCCATATAAAGGGCTAAGTTGCATTGCCGCGTTATTTGCAAAATTAACATTACCGGTAACCCAGACCGTGCCGGTCAGCGTTAAAACCGCGCTATTAATAATATTCATATCGCCGGCTATTTTTTTTGGGCCCAGAAATCCTTTTTCCGAACTATCCAAAAGATATCCAGCCAATTCGCCGCCAGTTTCGGCTTCGATTTTCCAGTTATTAATCTGCGTTAAAGTTATGGGCAAAGCTTCTACCGGGGGATCGGGGCTAGCAGGGTAGGAAGTGCCAACAACAGTACTGCCGGAAATATTTTGATAATAAGCATCACGCCCGATAACGCATTTTTTAATCGTATTAGCATGGACATCGACGCCAATGCCGATACTATCAAAATCTTGAATAGAATTAGCGCCGGCCACCCAAGCATCGCCGGTAATTTCTGGCGAATTGATCGCCAAGATGTTGCCGGCCGAATAAACATTACCGATAATTTTGCTGTTATTGCGCATGGTTAGACCGCCGGCGCCGATTTGAGCGCCGTATTTAAAAGATCCTGACCCGCTGTTTCGCGTGGACAGGCTCACCTCCACCTTCCTCACGGCAGTGCCTATTTTCCCCTCGGCCACCACGGTCCTAACCCGCCCGCTTTGAGAAACGGTGGTAACGACTGTGCCGCCGTTTAAATTAAACGTATTACTGGCGCCGTAAGTATAACCGGAATTAGTAATTCGCAGTAACGCATCCTCTATCCCAGACTCGGCATTATAGTAACTCTCTAAGGAACGAAGGACGTTGCGCTTAATTTTTTCGCTGTTGACAGTTACAAAACTTTTACTCGCCACCACCAACATGGCAATCGACATAATTACCAAAACCATCGCCACTGAAGCGATGCCTGACTGGCAATAATTTTTCTTTACTTTAGTCATGATTAATAAGACCGTAAAGATACTGAAGTCGTTAAACTTAACTCACTCGCCGTTTGAATTTCCGGAGCAGGGGAATCGTAAACTGTAGTCAAACTTACCCAAATGGTTTGAGGCGTGGCAGAATCTAAATACTTAAAAACTAAATCTTTAACCCGCACCCGCTCTGCGGTCAGCAAAATTTGATTTTGCCCTTCCCGCTTAAGATATAGCCGCTCGCCATCAACAAAAAAATCAACATAAGTTGAATTCTCTCCGGTTGGCGCGTCTTTAGTCGTCTCAAGCGACAGCTGGCCAAAACTTGCGTCAAATCTGCAGGTAGGCGCATAAACGCTCGTCGCCGCTAAAATCTCTTGAGTGATTATGGAAAGAACCCTCTGGCTGGTGCTTAGTACATCTTTTGCCGCCTGATTGGAAAAATTTAAGCGAACCAGCCGAACAAGAAAAGTGGTAAAAATAGTCATCACAATGGCTACCAACCCGATATAAACAAGCAATCCAATAATTGTTAATCCTTGATTATTCCTTTCGCACTTCATAAGCTTAAATGATAAAAAAAAATTAATTGGCTAAAAAATTTGTCACGTAACTTTTGATTACTACCTCTTTCGTCGCCGCCCCGCGTTCTAACCAACTTACCCTTACTGTCGCCAAACGAGTCAGGGCATCTTCCACCCCAGAAGAGCTAAGATTATTACTTGGATTACGATAAGCCGCAGACATAACAACGCTACGCGTATAACGCCCGTTGATTAGCCCTGGATCGACCGGCGAGAGCGTCCACGAAACGCCAACCAAAACCGGATAATAAGCCGTTTCTTTAGTTAAAGCGGCAATGCCGGTAGTCCAGCTTTGGTTACGAACGTTTTTAATCGCCTCCATCGCTTCCTGCGCCAAATAGGCGGCTTCGATTTCTCTGGCCGCGGCTTTTTGAGTTGATATCGAAAAAACCAAGACTGCATCAATCGTTACAAAAAATATTAAAAAAATGGCAATCATGACGACGACTTCTAGTAAACTAAACCCTTTTGGTAAAAATGATCGTTTGACAAACATTGAATTAATTATTTATTGAACTTGCATCACCCCGCCAAATATGCCGACAGTCGGCGTACCTGCGCTTACATACGAAACGATGCCTTTCCCGTCAATTTCGATGTTTACAGCTTTATTGTTAAGCCGGCGGTCGCGGTGAACGCACAATAACGTATCCCCGCCGTCAAGGACATGCGTATGAACCTTGAGGCTTTGATTTTTGCCGCCGACCAAAGTTGTCCCAGACCAACTGAATTCTGTTTGGCCAACGTTAAAATAATTAGTCATATCAATATTTTGCACAAAATCAGGATTCGATGGGTTCAAAAAAGTAAAAGTCATGGTACTGGCGGTCTGGATACTCCAACCCAAATCAAGGTGTAGATGACGCGAATCAGTCAACTCACTCTCGCTTAAAACCATCATGCCAGGCAAACCAACTTCACCTGAGGCTAGTACATTAACCTGGGCAGTTGTAGTTGGATGATTTATCAGCCGTAAACTGACATTACCGACATTATCAGTGCCGCCAGATAACCTTTTAAACAAAGCTTCCGGGCCGCCCGCCAGGCTGATATCATAAATTTCCACACCGGCCGGCAGTAAATGCACCACATTATCCAAGGCCGCCGGATCGTAAGCATCCCCTTTAAATAATACATACTTGTCACTTTCAAAATAAACCCCGTAAGCGGCGGCATTTTCTGAAGCTATGGTTTTGCTACGGGCAAGTTGAATAACGCTTATTAAACTCTCTGTCGCAGTATCAATATTCATGCGCTCTTCCATCGCCTGATACGTAAAAATGCCGGAAAAACTTAAAATTAATAGAACTGCCATGACAACTAAAATCTCCACTATGGTAAACCCGAAATCATTTTTAGCCACTTGAATTTTCTTTGACAAAAAAAATTTCATCTTTTGAATGACACTTTTATTCTGTTATCATGATTCAGCGCGGTCAAACAGATTACAAAGGCACATTTAAAAATTGGTTTTTTTACCCGGCCGCTTGCGACAGCGAATAAATCGGCAACATAATAGCCACGGCGACGCCTCCCACTACAACGCCCAGCAGTAAAATTAAAATCGGCTCAACCAGCGACGGCAAATTTTTTAAAGTATTATCCAAATCTTCTTCGTAAAATTTGGCGATCTCCTCCAATATCTCATCCAGCGTGCCGGTTTCTTCTCCCACCGCCACCATCTGAATAATTGTCGGCGGAAAAATCTGGCCATGTTCTTTTAAGGCCTTATGAATGCTGGAGCCGGTTTTTAATTCCTCGGAGACTTGGGCCAGCGCTGTGCTGTAATAAATATTACCCAAGACTTTAGACGCGATTAAGAACGACCGCACGACCGGAATGTCGGTTTTAAGCAAAGAAGAAAGCGTCCGGGAAAACCGCGCCAAATTAACCTTCATTGCCAGTTTACTGATCACCGGCATCTTTAGCAAAATTTTATGCAAAATCCTCTTGCCGGACATTGTCTGGCGAAAGCGTAAAAAAAAGACCACCGTTATTACCACCGCGGCGATCACTACATATGAATAATGGATAAGAAAATTACTGGTGCCGATTAATATGCGAGTCGGTAGCGGCAAATCCATCCCAGCTTGCAGAAACATATCCGTTAAGCGCGGGATAATAAAAACAACCAAACCAGTCACAATCAAAACCATCGCCGATAAAACCACGACCGGGTACGCCAGCGCTCCTTTGACTTTTGACCGCAAATCATTATCTTTGTACAACTGATTGCCCAAAGTATATAAAACTTCTTCCAGCTTGCCGGATTCTTCGCCGGCGCGGATCATATTAACGAATATTTCCGAAAAGACCTTGGGAAATTTTTCCAAAGAGTCGGAAAATGATTTGCCCGTTTTAATGTTAGCCGCAATGGCGCGCAAAATTTCCTGGAATTTAATGTTATCTGTTTGCAAAGCCAGCGAATCCAGCGCCTGCATCAGCGGAATTCCGCTTCTGATCATCAAATTAAGATTTTTGGTAAAAAAAAGTTTGTCGGTAATCTTAATCGACACCAGCATTTGATTAGCTTGACGCAAAAAATCGCTAAGCATAGCAGTTTGTTATTCTTTAGTTACACGCAAAACTTCTTCGATCGTCGTAATTCCATTTTTGGCTTTAATTAAGCCGTCTTCCAGCATGACACTCATCCCTTGCTTACGCGCGGCCAAACGCAACTCCGCGGCCGTCGCCTTGTTCATAATTAAAGTTTGTATTTCCGGGGTTACCTCCAACACTTCGTAAATACCCAACCGGCCTTTATAACCCGTGTTATTGCACTTTTTACACCCCTTGCCTTTAAAAAACAAAAGCGTGCCCAAACTCTTCTGCCCGCTTTCGATTACTCCTTCCTGCTGTAATACTTTTAGAAAAAAATTAACATCCACCTGATCAGATAAAGACTCGATCGCTTTTTTGTCCAATTTATAGCTCATGATGCAGTGCTGGCAAATTTTTCGCACCAAGCGCTGACCCACCACCACGTTTACGGTCGAGGCGATTAAAAAAGACACAACTCCCATATCCAACAGCCGCGGCAGAGTGCCTGGCGCGTCGTTGGTGTGCAGGGTCGACAAAACTTTGTGGCCGGTCATGGCCGAATGAATGGCGATTTCGGCGGTTTCCTGATCGCGAATTTCTCCAACCATTATAATGTCCGGATCCTGCCGCAATAGCGCCCGCAGGCCAATGGCGAAAGTAAATTTAATCTTGGGATTGACCTGGCTTTGATTAACGTGCTCCATCCGGTATTCAATCGGATCCTCAACAGTGGCGATATTAACCTCCGAGGTGTTTAAGCGGCTTAAAATCGCGTATAAAGTTGTAGTTTTGCCGGAACCGGTCGGGCCGGTCACTAAAATCATGCCGTATGGTTTGTCGATCCCAACTAAAATTTTCTTAAAATCTTTATCGCGAAAACCCAAATCTTCCAGCTTCAACAATTTATTGCCCTCATCCAAAAGCCGCATCACGATTTTTTCGCCGTCGAATACCGGAATGGTGGAAACGCGAAAAGAAATTTTGTAATTCTCGTCTTCGATTTTAAAACGGCCGTCTTGGGGCAGGCGATGCTCGTCCAATTTTAAGTTCGCCAAAATTTTAATCCGCGCAATAATTCCGGACAACACTGTTTTAGGCAAGGTCATCACCGGGCGCAAAATGCCGTCAATCCGATAACGGACGATTACCTCCTTCTCCTGCGGTTCAATGTGAATATCAGATGCCCCTTCGAAAATGGCGTACTCCAAAAGGGAATTGACCAAGCGCACCACCGGCAAATCAGTCGCCAGCTTCTGCAACTGCTTATCACCGTCTTCGCCGTCGACGCTTTCGACTTGCCAAGTGCTCTTGCTTAAATTTTTAAATTCAATTTCCAAGCTTTGGTGATATAATCTTAACGCCTGGGAAATCGAAGCCGGGCTGGTTAAATTTATTTCCAGAGGACAGCCGGTTTTCTTTTCGATAAATTCAAAAGTCTGAATATCGTCAGGGTCAACCGCCGCCACTTTTAAAATCCCGTCAGTCGTTTTTTCATAAGCCAAAATATCATGCGTTTTGGCGATGGGTTCGGGTATCAAAAAAAGAATATCCTGCCGGATATTGCGGTCCTTAAGATTAATAAACGGCCGGCCGATTGATTGGGCCATTAATTGATAAATCGCTTCTTCGCCGACTACTTCCTTGCTCACTAAATAATCAATTATCTGCTCGCCTTTAGCCTCAGCTTCTTCGACGTATTTGGCATAGTCTTTAGCGTTCAGCAGACCTTCTTTGACGATAACTTTTTGAATTTGCGGGACAGTATACATATTAACGTTAACTATTGAATTGACTTTTGGTTAATTTATAGGTTATCATTAAAGTAAATATGCAACTTATTAAACTCAAATTTAATCTATGGAAAGCGCCCCTCTTGGCGGCGTGCATATTTAATGGATTGCTGTGGGTGTACACCTGGTGGACTTACCGCGGGGCCACTGATTTGGTTCCCCTTCATTATACCATTTATTTCGGCCCAGATCTATTAGATTACAAGATTAAGCTTTTTACCTATCCGCTACTGGGTTTGATTATCCTGGGCAGTAACCATTTACTGGCGAAAATTTTTGCAGAGGAACGGCTGTTAGTTTACTTTCTGGTGGTAGCGGCAATTATCGCTCAAATCATATTGCTGCTTTCGGAAATATCCTTGGCAGTTAACTATTATTAAATAAAAATGACCTCCCTTTTGATAATCAAAATTTTTGCGCTGGCGACGATCTCTTGTTTAGTTGCCTTAGCGCTGACTCCACTTTTAAACCGTGTCCTCTCTCATTATAAATTAGGTAAAAAAATTCGTCAAAAAGAAACACCGTTATATTTTAATTTGCACCGGCACAAGGCCGGTACGCCGACCATGGGCGGCATAGTTATTTGGGGGACCACTTTGATCCTCGCCGTGCTTTTGGCTCTTTTGGCAAAAATCAGCGGCAACCCGATCTTCGACCATTTAAATTTTTTAAATCGGCAAGAAACCTTATTGCCGTTAGGCGCTTTAGTAACCGCGGCCATGGTTGGATTGGTGGACGACTTTCTGTCTCTCCTAGGCTTTGGCGGGCATCAGTACGGCGTTAAATTTCGCTATAAAATATTCTTGTATATTTTAATCGCTTTATGGGGGGCATTATGGTTTTATTACAAATTGGATTGGGATATAATTCACTTGCCATTTGACGGCGACTTGCGGTTAGGCTGGCTGTTTATACCTTTCTTTGTGCTGGTAACAGTCGGCACATCTTTCGCGGTCAACGAAACCGACGGCCTCGACGGCTTGGCCGGGGGAGTGCTCCTAACCAATTTCGCGGCGTTCGGCGCCATTGCTTTTGCCGCTCAAAAATACGACCTGGCGGCGCTCTGCGCCGTTATCGCCGGGGCTTTAATCGCTTTCCTCTGGTTTAACGTTCCGCCGGCAAAATTCTTTATGGGCGATACTGGCAGTATGTCTTTGGGCACGGCGCTGGCCATCATCGCTGTTTATTTAAAAGCCAGCTTGGTTCTGCCGGTGATCGGGGTAGTTTTGGTGGCCGAGGCCGGTTCGGTAATCATTCAACTTTGGTCAAAAAAGTTTCGCGGAAAAAAAGTTTTTCTTTCCAGCCCGTTGCACCATCATTTAGAAGCCAAGGGTTGGTCTGAATCTAAAATCGTAATGCGCTTTTGGATGATTTCCATGATTGCCTCAATGATCGGATTAATATTGATTTTAATGGATCGAACGCTATAATATGTTTTAAAGCAATGAGTAAAAAAATTAAAAAACAATTTCTGCCTACGACCGGCCAAAAAGTGGTGGTGATGGGTCTAGGCCTGCACGGCGGGGGAGTGGCAACCGCCGCTTTTTTTGCTAAAAGCGGAGCAACGGTTATCGCCACCGACTTAAAAAGCGCTGATGACTTGGCTTTGTCTTTAGAAAAATTGCGCAAATTTAAAAATATTGAATATGTTTTAGGCCGGCATCGGGCCAGCGACTTTAGTGATGCTGATTTGATTATCAGAAATCCAGCGGTGCAAAACGATGCTCCGCTTTTGCAATTGGCCAGAAAAAATAATATTCCGGTTCATACGGATATTAGCTTTTTTTTAAACTTACTTAGAAATTTGACCTGCCTCGCCGGCAGGCAGGAATTAGAAATTAAAAATTTTCCGGTTATCGGCATCACTGGCACCAAAGGCAAATCAACGACCGCCGCTTTACTGCATCATGTTTTGACAAAATGCGGTCAACAGACGCTTCTAGCTGGGAATATCTGCAAATCTCCGCTTAACTTTGTCAAAATCAATAGCAAAAATTGGAAATTAGAAATTCCTGCCCGCCAACAGCTTGAGCTGCAGGCGATTGCAGGCGGGGAAAATTGGAAATTTATAATCTTAGAACTCTCTTCCTGGCAACTTGAATCACTGGGGGAGCATCGTTTATCGCCAAAATTGGCTTTGATTACGAATATTTTACCTGATCATTTAAACCGTTATCAAAATTTTGCCGCTTATGTCCAAGCCAAAAAATTGATTTATAAATATCAAACCAATAAAGACGCCTTATTTTTGAATTCTGCTGACCCGCGACTTCGCCAAATCGGCGCCAGCCCGAGTATCAAAGCAAAAATAGTTTGGTATGGCGCATCCGGCAAAGACGGCTCTCTCAGTTTGATTCATCCCAATAATCTGTCGGCAGTTAAAAGCGTCTGTCGCTATTTAAAAATACCGGCCAGGCCGATGGAAAAAGCGATTAAATCTTTTCCCGGGCTCAACGGCCGACTGGAGCATCTCGGCATAATTAACGGTATTACCTACATTAATGACACCTGCGCCACCCAGCCGGAAGCAACTATTTACGCGATTGATAAATTAAGCGGGAAAAAAATCATCTTGATCGCCGGCGGAGAAGATAAAAAACTTGATTTTACTGAACTGGCCCGGACGATCGCTAAAAAAGTTAAAACGCTTG
>Ga0156431_113_pt1 | contig 13215 bp, 9 predicted proteins | sample RifOxyA2_FD_108074 | JGI IMG/M metagenome (GOLD analysis project Ga0156431, IMG submission 108074) | Candidatus Jacksonbacteria bacterium RIFOXYA2_FULL_43_12 | reverse complement strand
CGCCGTAAGGAGCGTGAATTTTTATTTGCGAACCGACGATGTTAGAAAGAATTTTAATTTGATTTCCCTCTCCGGAAATCACCGCGGCGCTGGTTTCGTCACAGGATGTTTCGATGGCGAGAATGTGCATAAATAACTAAATTCCAAATTCAAAATTTCAAATAACAAATTAAAAAATTTAAAATCACAAACATTTGTAATTTTGAATTTGAGATTTAGAATTCCCGCCTGCCAACGCCTGAGGGCGTAAGCCTTGGCGGACAGGTATTTGGAACTTGTAATTTTGGATTTGAAATTTCTAACTTAAAACAGCTCTATCACCTCTTTTTCCACTTCTAAGAGATCCTTGTTCCAAACTTTAAACTTAACCCCGAGCTCGAACTCAGTTACTTTATAGTTTGCCAAAATATCTTTTAACTGGCGAGCCGGGTTGCCGCTGTAAGCCAAAACCATCACTCCGCCGTTATATTCGGAGAACAAACAAATCGTAGCATCACGCGGCAGATAACCTAACACTTCCTCGAAAACCTGATCAATGATTAATTGGTCTGCCCCGGCGCGGTTATAATCCTGGGTATTAAGGAGCGACCAATATAGATTTCGGCGCTTATCCTCTTTAAGCCGCGCCAGCACCCGACCCCATAATTTTACGAGCGCTAAAGATTTATTGTAAAACAGTTCGCGCACCACCAACTCGCGATCCGCACCGTAGGCCATCAGCTTACTGGCCTTCTCCAAGGTTTGCGGCGTTAAAGTCGGTACTTTGAAACTTTGAGTGCGCTCCAAAATGCCGGCCAAAAGAGCGGTCGCCAAAGGCTTGTCCATCAATTCCCGGAAGTTTGATTCCAGCAAATCAAAAACAATTTCCGAAAGCGAACTCTTGGTCGGTTCGACTAAATTGATTTCGCCAAACTTTTCGTTCGACGCCTTGTAATCAATATTGGTAACCGGCGTTTCATGAAAAAAAGCGGTGTTTCCGTTATACACCTCGCCCAAAGCAAACAAATCCGAGGCGCCTAAGGTGATTATCAAATCATATTCAAATCCGCCCTGGCCGACTCGGACATCATCAGGATTAAAAAAACCGGTCTTTGGCACAATATAAATATCCAATTTCTTTTTATTATCATCAACTTCGTAATAAAATTTATCCAATCCTTGATCGGCAATATCCAAAGACACCACCAAGCGCCGCGCCTGTTTAAAATTCGGAGTAATTTCCAGATATTGGGTTAAAAAATGAAAATTTTCCGCGTTTTTTTCGACGGTAATCTGATGCGGTTTAGCGTAATATTTTAAAATGCGGCTCATGGCAATGGCCGCGCCCAAACTATCGGCGGTAACTTTCTTCTCCAAGGCCAGAACCACCTTTTTGGACTCTTTGATGTATTCAATTATCTGCTCGTAAATGTTTAAAGCCATGATAAAAAAATTATTGCCTCCCACGTTACGCTTAAAAATTAACTATTTGCTAAAATAACTTTGTATCTTAGCAATAAATAAAAAAAACCACAAGTCTTGACTACCATTAATCTTTATGCTATATTATTTAGTTCTCCTCAAAGAGAACAAAAATTAAAAAAGGGCGCAATAACCCCCCCGAGACTTCGGAGGGGTTATTTTTTTCCGTCAAAAAAATTTAGGACAAGTATGGCAAAGTTGTGAGCCGCGCATCGACCGCGTCTTTCGCCTCAAGCAAAGTTGTTAAGTTGTCCCAACTGCCACTTAGAAGTGCTTCGCGCGCCGCCGGTTGCTGAAATTCCAAAGCCCAAGTCTTTTGGCCCAAAGAAACGGCCATTTTATCAAAATTGATGGTTATTTTTTGCTGCGGGTCATGTTCAACCATCTCAGTAAGATCCAACCAATCACGCGCGCCGACCATAAGGCAAACAAGGCCATTGGCCATAGCGTTGCCAAAAAATATTTCCGAATATTTACCCTTAGCAATAATAGCTTTGATGCCGCCGCTTTCGTCTTTGTTCCACTTCGTCAAGGCATGCACCGCGTGTTCGCGCGAAGAACCAGAACCAAAATTAGCGCCGGTGATTAAAATAGTTGCCCCGCGATAGCGTGGGTCGTCAAATGGGTGAATTTGGCCCCCTTTGCGCAAGGCCGCCCGGTCGTCCGCTAAAACGTCACCGCCCAAATTATCGAAAGTAACGCACTTTAAAAAACGACTCGGAATTATGCGATCGGTATCAATATTGTCGTCCGGCAAAATTATTCCCCGGCCGGTGATGGTGACTGTTTTGGACATGATAGATATAAATAATGGGTAATTAAATCAGACAGAATCACCAAGAAACAATAACCAAGTGTCCAAATAATAATCAATTTTCAAATAACCAATAACCGGACTATTTGGTTTTTCAATGATTGGTTATTGTGATTTGTTTGGATACTTGTTTCTTGGTAATTGGTTATTAATTAAGACTAATTTAATAAAAATTAAAAATTTCGTTTCTAAGATCCACGATCTTCCCAGCCACTGCCGCCGCCGCCGCCATCGCCGGACTCATTAAAATCGTACGGCCAACCGGACTACCTTGCCGGCCGCGATAATTGCGGTTGGAAGTCGCGGCGCAAATTTCGTCGCCGATTAATTTATCAGGATTCATGGCAATGCACATCGAGCATCCCGGCTCCCGCCAAGAAAACCCGGCTACGCGAAAAATTTTATCCAGACCCAAGCGTTCGGCCTCTTGTTTCACCAGGCGAGATCCCGGTACAACCAATGCCCGCACTCCAGGGGCAACATGATGCCCTTTAACCACCTGCGCCGCTTGTACAAAATCTTCCAAACGGCCATTGGTGCAGGAACCGATAAATACCACGCCCACTGGTTTATTTTTTAAAAACTCGCCCGGTTTAAACTTCATATAATCAAGCGCGTCTTGATCATCAGCTGTTTTCGGTTCTGGTATGCGCTCGGAAATACCGATCCCCTGGCCGGGATTAGTCCCCCAAGTCACCATCGGTTCTAAATTATTGACGTCGAACTTAACCACATCATCATACTTAACTTCTTTTGGATTTGAAGCCAGAGTCAACCACCACTGGGATAATTGGTCAAATTTCTTCGGGTCATGAGGAACATATTGCCGACCGCGCAAATAGTCGACAGTAATCTGATCAGGATTCACATAACCGCAAATTGCCCCGCCTTCAATGGACATATTGCACAAAGTCATTCGCTCAGCCATACTCATATCGGCAACTGTTGATCCGCCGTATTCATACGCGTACCCCCAACCAGCTTTAACGCCTAAAACGGAAATGATTTTTAAAATGACGTCTTTAGCATAGACTCCTTTTGATAACTTGCCGGTTATTTCGATGCGCCTGACTTTTAACTCGCTTAATGCTAAACTCGACGTGCCCAAAACCATGGCCACTTGAGTTGTGCCAATGCCAAAAGCCAGCGCACCGAGGGCGCCGTGCGTCGAAGTATGGCTGTCGCCGCAACAAATGATTTTTCCTGGTTGCGTTAAACCCAATTCCGGTCCGACAACATGGACAATGCCTTGCTCCGGGCTTGCTAAATCAAAAAATTTAATGTTCCATTCATGGCAGTTTACCTCTAAATGTTGAAGCATCTCTTCGGCCAAAGGGTCTGACAACGGCCGGCTCAAATCCTCGGTCGGCACAACATGATCCACTACGGCAAAAGTGAGCTCTGGGTGGGCAACCGGCAGTCCGCGCTCTTTGAGCATCGAAAAAGCCTGGGGGCTGGTAACCTCGTGAATTAAATGCAAACCAACCGCCACTTGCCATTCGCCAGTCGGTAATTGCCGAATCTTATGCAAATCAAATATTTTATTATATAAAGTATTTTGCGCCATTGAAATAGTATTAAGTATAAAGTATTAGGTATAAAGTATGTGAATAGATATTAACGTTGTTTCGATGCATGATACTTAATACTTGCTACTTAATACTTAATTCTCTTTAAATCTGCGTCTGTAACTTCTTTTTTCCGATCGGCAATTTTTATGAATCGCTCATAAAATTTCTGAAGCTTCTTACCTTCCACTTTAATTCCCAAGTGACTCAATCTAGTTTTAAGAGCATGGCGGCCACTGTGCTTGCCAAGCACTATTTGATTGCACGGCCAGCCAACATCCTGCGCCCGCATAATCTCAAAAGTTTCGCGTTTCTTTAAAACTCCGTCTTGGTGAATCCCTGATTCATGGGCAAAGGCATTGGCGCCAACAATCGCCTTGTTGCGCTGGACCGCGATACCGGACAATTCGGAAACCATCCGGCTAGCCGGGTAAATTTCGCGCGTGTTTATTCTGGTATCAGCATCGAAATATGATTTGCGCGTCCGCAACGACATCACCACTTCTTCCAAACTGGCATTGCCGCCGCGCTCGCCTAAGCCGTTAATCGCGCATTCAACCTGGCGCGCACCGGCTTCCACGGCAACCAGACTATTGGCGGTTGATAATCCCAAATCATTATGGCAATGAACGCTCAAAATTATATTCTTATTAAACGCCGGCACCAGAGCGATAATTTTTTTGATGAATTTCCCCCATTCGCTCGGCACAGCATAACCGACTGTATCCGGAACATTGATCGTGGTCGCGCCAGCGGCGATGGCCGCTCTAATTACTTCGCATAAATATTTGACGTCTGTCCGCGACGCGTCCATTGCCGAAAATTCCACGTCTTTCACGTAACCGCGGGCGCGTTTAACTGCCGCCGTGGCCATCTGGATTACTTCCTGCCTGGTTTTGTGTAAAATATATTGCAAGTGCAAAGGTGAGGTGCCGACAAAAGTATGAATCCGGGGCTTTACCGCACCTTTTAACGCGTCAAAAGCGCGATCAATATCTTGATCAAGCGCGCGGCACAAACCGCACACCGCCGCTTTTTTTATTTTTTGGCCGATCAAGGAAACGGCGTTAAAATCATCCGGCGAAGCGATCGGAAATCCGGCCTCGATAACATCCACCCCCAGCTTCTCCAATTGTAAAGCAATCTGGATTTTTTTGGGGGTCGTCAGACTGGCACCAGGCGATTGCTCGCCGTCACGTAAAGTTGTGTCAAAAATTTTAATGGTACGCATATATTTCGATTGTCATTCCCCGGATGGACATCGGGTAAATCTATATAATGACAGGGGTTATAAATAAAAACCAGCTCTTGCGAGCCAGCTCATCTTGTATGGTTTAAAAAAATTTGGGTGATGAATAAACAAGCTGACTCTTAACAAATAGTAAGACCTCCCAGCAACAAAACCGCAAAATTGTAAGCTAATTTATTCATGACTTAATTCTAAAGAAAAAAAGACAGGATGTCAAATCGCCAAACAAAAATCTCCCCCAAATTTGTAATGGAGGAGATTTTGTATGTGGTCGCTTAATGCGACCGAGAGAAGGAAAGTTATACGCCGATTAACATCGGGCCGCTGAAGACTAGGATCGAAAAGATCCCGGCTACCGCTAGTAAGGAAGCGTACACATATTCATGATCAGTGTATTCCTTAATAACTTGGTTGACCTTCTCAAGTTGGGGCGCTGCCATATCTTTTGTTGTCAAGCGAAGTAGATTATGGAAGCCTTTTTTTAATTAGGCTTAGGTAACCTACGTCGCGCAATTTTTTTGTTTTTGTTTTTGCCTCTTAGGGCAGACCTTTTTAACTGATGGGAGTATTATATCATAGATTCCGGGTACTGGCAAGCCGAAACCTGTGGATAAATGACCGAGAAACTAACAAAATCTAATTAACTACGTTAAAATCATCACCAGGAGCGGCTTCTTTCTTAAGCTCCAATTTTTTAACAGAGTCTAAATCAGTAAGTTGATTGATTTTCAGGTACTTATTGGAATAAGTGTAAAGCAAGTCATCAATGTACAAACTGCGTTTGACGGTCGTGTCGTAATAACTGTAGCCATACCAATATTCTGTCTCAGTATCCAGCTTGCCGTCAGAATGGTCGATTTTGCCCTTTAGCTCAAACCCTTGGGGCGTAACCGTAAACACCGCGGCCCCGCGAAACGGAGCTCTAAATAAAGCAGACGTCTTCGGCGGCACAGTCAATTGCACTTTTGCCTGGTCTGGCGCGATTTCGCTGCCAGTTGAGCCAGCGGCGCTGTCTTCCAACATCATCGGCTGTGGCATGGGCATGGGAGGACTATAGTAATCCTGTCGAAGTTCCACCGGAATCACCAGCAAATTTTTTTCTTTGGAGAACAAAAACGCGTGATGATCGGTTAGAGCAACTGAATCGCTGTTTTGTCCGCCGATCACGAAACTGTCGATCTCTTTGGGATTCGCCACATCAGCCACATCAAATAAAGATAGTTTGATGCCACCTTGGACCACGCCACCCCACTGATTCTCCTTGGTGTCGCGACCTAAACCAATTAATGTTTTGTCATCATAAGGATGCAGATAATTGGAAAACCCGGGAATTTTCAGCGCGCCTAAAACCGCCGGGCTGGTTGGATTTGATAAATCAATTACAAATAACGGATCCATCTGCTTGAAAGTTACGAGATAAGCTCGGTTTTGCATAAACCGCACCGAATAAATCTTCTCCCCTGGGGCTAATTTTTCCAGACTGCCGACTACCTTTAAATCCGGCCCCAAAACATAGAGATTACTATATGACTCTTGCTCTTCCGGAGAATCAATAAATTGGGACCAAGACCGATTTTTAGTGGTGGCGATTCTAAAATAGCCATCAGCCTCGTCCATGGAAAACTGGTTTAAAACCTGGCCTGGCACTTCGCCGTAAGTTATATATTTAAGCTCACCGCCTTGAATGGCGATTTTATGCACCACTGTCTTTTCCAGCTCTTTGGCGATATCTTGATATTTCTGCTTGACCCGGTTCTCGAGTTCTTGCTGTAAAGCCGTCCGTTCCTCATCAGTTAAGGTATTTTGGTACTTCTCCACAATGTAACCAATCTTTTGCATCTTTTCTTCCTGGGTAAGGATAAAATTATCAACCGCTTCGATTTTGGCGATCCTCTCCTGATCTTTAGCCGGCAAGCGCGGATAAACCAATTCGCGCATCACTTCCATTACTAATTGATATTCGCTGATATATTTAGTGTAAGTGATATAAATATTATTGCTGGAAACGTACATGTTCTGATTATCGCTCAAAACATATACCTCGCTCATAGGTTCAACTGCGCTATCTTTAGTGTTAATCGCCGTCACTGTCGTAAAATTATAAGACTGGTACGGCATGTCAAAATAATAAACTGCCGGACAGCGCTTACAGCTGACCGCATCGTCCATTGCGACAACCGCTCCATTTTCCAACATCCGCGGCACTGGTAAATCATCATCCAAGGCATTCATATAGGCGGCAGTGACAAAATAAACATAGTCGCCGATCATCCGCGAATTATTATAATTACCCTCAAAATCCAAATCGCGCACTTGTTTGGGATTTTTGGGATCAGAAATATCAAATACCTTTAGAAAAGTATAATCGCCGCGGCGCCGAAAAGTTTGATAAACGTCGCTTTGATAGATCACATCATTGCGGCCATAAACAATCAGCCGGTCGCCGTTTAAATAAATTCCTTGCGGCGTCGAATCAAAAGCGATCTTGGCTAAAATGTTGGCGCTGGCGCCGGGAAAGGCATCAATAATAAATAAATTCTTTTTGGACGCCGAATAAATATATTTGCCGTCTGTTTTAATAATATCGCCCTCGTCCACGCCCGCGACTTGAACGTTAGTTTGGGAATAGTCGCTACTGCCGGTCGTGCCCTCGCCCGCATTTTGGCTACCGTTATCCATTATCGGCGCCTCGCTCGGAGCAGAGCTGGGTACGGCCATTTCTTTTTGAACCGACAGTTCCTCCATTCCTCCTATAATCCCGCGACCCATACCACCCTCATAACCATAAGAACCCCCGCTCGTAGAATTTTCTTCCAAAAATGTCCTCAACTCCTGATAATCCTTAAATTTCTTGATTTTTGATTGATTGGCTAACTGTTGATTTAAAGCGGCGGTCGAAGCTGAAGCGTTATTTTGACCGGAGCCCGGCAAAAGATTGGTGGGAGTTGCTCCATTGCCGCCGGCAAGAGTGACTGGTTTCCCAGGTTTCCCGGCTGGCGCCAAAATCGCCAAATTGATAATGATAATAATCGCGACACCAATCACCAATAATCCTAATACTAACAGAATAAATTTTAGCGATGGCCGCGGGCTGGCAGTGGTTGACGATTTTTTAGGCGCTACAGTACTTTTGATAGCCGGTGCTGGTGGCTGGATATCGTTACGAATAATCATGGCTGCAAAAGCAAATACGAAAATCGAGAAAAGACTGATTATCCTCGATTCCCTTATCGTATTTAAAAAATTACGAAAATTTATTTAGGACTAATAACTATTTTACCATCTTTATAATCAGCTGTCACCGAACTTCCTTCTTTAATTTTCCCCTCAATAATATCCAACGATAATTCATCCAAAAGGTAACGCTCAATCACCCGTTTAAGCGGCCGGGCGCCGAACACCGGATCAAAACCGGCTTTAACCAAATAATCGGTTATCTTAGAAGTAAAATTTGTGCTCACCCCTTGGCGCAACAGCCGCCGCTTTACCAAATTTAATTGGAGTTCGACAATTTGTTTGAGATTCTCCGAAGTCAGCGGCTGGAAAATAATAATATTGTCCACCCGATTCAAAAACTCCGGACGGAAAATATTTTTCAAAATTTGATTAACCGCTGACTCTTGCTCTTTGCGTTTGCCGACACCGGCGGCGATCTCGGTGCTGCCTAAATTGGAAGTCATAATAATCACGGTATTTTTAAAATTAACTGCCCGGCCTTTAGCGTCGGTTAAACGGCCTTCATCCAATATTTGCAGGAGAATATTAAAAACTTCGGGATGGGCTTTTTCGATTTCGTCCAAAAGGATCACGGCATATGGGTGGCGCCGAACAGCCTCGGTCAGCTGGCCGCCTTCGTCGTAACCCACGTAACCCGGCGGCGCGCCTGTAAGTTTAGCCACGGCGTGCGATTCCATATATTCGCTCATATCCAAACGAATCAACAAATGTTCGTCGTTAAACAAAAACTCGGTCAACGCTTTAGCCAGCTCTGTTTTGCCGACTCCGGTTGGACCTAAAAAAATAAATGAACCGATCGGCCGGTTTTCCTCGGCGATGCCGGCGCGCGAACGGCGAATTGCCCGCGACACAGCGGCAATGGCCTCGGTCTGGCTAACCACGCGCTTGCCCAATTCAGCTTCCATTTGAGACAATTTTTGGCTTTCGGCAGTCAACATCTTGGCCACCGGAATGCCGGTCCAGCGGGAAACGATTTTGGCAATGTCTTCTTCGGTGACTTCTTCTTTAAGGAGCGCCCCATTTTTTTGCGCCTCGGCTAATTTTTCCTGCGCGGTTTTGCTCTGACGCTCCAATTCCGGAATCCGGCCGTAAGTAATTTCCGCCACTTTCTGCAATTCGCCCAAACGTTCGGCCTGCAAAGCCGTCTCTTTTAACTGATCAATCTGATGGCTTAAATCTTTAATAAGGTTGATAAATTTCTTTTCGCTCTGCCACTGCAATTCCAAATGCTTGTTTTTTTCTTTCAGCTCGGCAATCTGTTTTTGAATTTCCACCAAGCGTTCTTTAGACGCTTTGTCTTTCTCCTTTTTTAAAGCCTCGGCCTCAATTTCGTAACGCCGAACTTTGCGGTGCAATTCGTCTATCGCCGTCGGCTTGCTGTCGATTTCCATCCGCAGGCTTGAGCCAGCTTCGTCCATCAGATCAATCGCCTTGTCCGGCAAAAATCGGTCGGCAATATAGCGGGCTGATAAGTTAACTGCCGCGACAATCGCGTTATCGAGAATTTTGATGCCGTGATGGACCTCGTACTTTTCTTTGATGCCGCGTAAAATTGAGATCGCGTCCTCTGGCGAAGGCTCTTCGACCATCACCATCTGGAAACGCCGTTCCAAAGCCGCGTCTTTTTCGATCCGCTGACGGTATTCTTTGAGGGTTGTAGCGCCGATCGCCCGCAACTGTCCGCGCGCCAAAGCTGGTTTAAGGAGATTTCCGGCATCCATTGATCCCTCGGCCACGCCGGCGCCGACGATCATATGAAGTTCATCGATAAATAAAATAATTTGGCCGTTAGCGTTCTCGATTTGTTTAACAACCGCTTTTAAACGATCCTCGAATTCGCCGCGATATTTGGTGCCGGCAACCAGCGCACCTAAATCCAAAGACAACAAACGCTTGTTTTTAATTGTTTCCGGCACGTCGCCATCAACGATTTTCTTAGCCAGGCCTTCGACGATGGCGGTTTTACCGGTGCCTGGTTCCCCGACCAAAACCGGATTATTCTTTGTCCGGCGCGACAAAATTTGCATCACCCGGCGGATTTCGTCTTCCCGGCCGACCACCGGATCAATTTTTCCCTGCCGCGCCAAGCGCGTAAAATCCTGGGTGTATTTTTCCAAAGCTTGATATTTGCCTTCTGGTTCCGGATCAGTTACTTGTTCGTTTCCTCTGACCTCGGCCAAAACTTTGAGCACTTCGTCAGGCGAAGTATTTAATAAATTTTTGATTTCTGCTGATTCCAGCAAACTTAAAAATATATGTTCCGTGCTAAGGTAAGTATCTTTCATTTTTTTTGCTTCTTTTTCGGCTTGATTCAGCGCTTTTTGAGCGTCGTTTGATAAATAAGCACTCGTGCCGCCTTCGACTTTTGGCAATTTTTCGAGCTGTGTTTTGACCTTGTTTTTGACTTCGCTGGCATTTTTTCCCAGCCGTTCTAAAATAGCCGGCACCACCCCCTCTTCTTGCTCCAACAGCACCAACAAAAGATGCCAAGGGGTAATGGCCTGGTGATTTAATTCTTGCGCTAGCGTCATAGCGCCTTGCACCGCTTCCGCGGCTTTGGTTGTAAAATTTTGAAAGTTCATAATATTATTTTACATTATTTGATGGTTTGATTCAATGTCTATACAATAACAATTTTGTTTGCAAAAACAATGACATGACTTTGACACAATAAATCTCAAGTGATAAAATTTGAGTATTAAACATCATGACTTACACTATGGGAAAAGAAAATCTTTCACACAATCCAGAGCTAGAAAAAATAGTATCGGAAAATCGCGTTTGGTTACCAGAATTTAATCCGGATCAGCTTACATCAGAAACATCGAAAAATGCTGTTGAAAAAGCCGTAAATGAGCTCGAAGCCGCAGCGCACGATGACGAATATACCCATATTTCATCTTTAATTTCAGAAATACCCAAAATTTATCAACTTGATATAATAGACAAATTATTAAATTTGGATAAACAGATAATATCTAGAGTTGTAGCGGATCATTTAACTGAATGGCGTATGTTTGACCTACAAAGTGTAACGGATAAATTATGTGCGCTTGGTTTGGTTGATAAAATAATTGAGTCTCTAGATTATATCTGTGACGAAATTGGACAAGAGAAAAGTTCTGTTAGGGGTAAATTTAGCTCACGGTTTGCGCAAGAGTTATTGAATGTAGGAGCGATTGACGTGATAATGAAAAATATTATAAGAGCCCATTCGAGGGATGTTTATTATTCAGTAGGTTTCTTTTGGGAAGATGATGCGCTTGCGACAATTTTACGAGCGTTATTTATATCAGGCAAGATTGACTTTATAGCGGATTATCTATTTCAGTTTAAGAAAATTATTGAAACCACAGATCAGGATATTATTAGAGGTTTATTAGAAAAAGGCCATTGGAAAGCTGTTTTTTCTTTTTTTGATTATAACTATGGTTGGTTTCATAAAACTTCTCATCAATATCCAAAGGAAGGTTTAATGTTTTTGAAAGAGTTGCAACTTTGCGCCGCTCATAATAAAAAATTAAGAACATTAATGGAGAGCGATAACATAGAGGTCGAACCAAAAAGAGATCAATAAACGAAAAAAGGGCGCTTCGTACATTACTGGGACAGTTAGTATGAATTTAAAGATACCAGGATTGCTACTCTGGGTGGCGAACATATGTCACCTGAGTTAGCGTTATTAATAGAAAAATTACAACCTTACGCATTGCAAAACAAAAAATTACAAAAAATGATAAAGTCTACTGTCGCAGAAGAAAAAAAATAATAAACTATGAATAACCCCGAAAAATTTAATCCGCAAATTTCAGAAGGTCAAAATTTAGAATCTATCGTGGAGCAAGAAAAGGCGCCGCGTGTCAAATTTTTACATAGCCCGCAATTTAATTCGGAGCCAGAGTTTTTAAAAAATGATTGGCATAAAATTAGTGGTATCGAAGACATTGAAAAAGACGACGATAAAATACTTTGGGCTTGGCCAGTCAAAGAGAATGAAGTTGAAGAATTTCTTGATGACAATGCTTATTGTGATACCGGAGAAACGACGTGGGAAGAAATAGATCCTACAGGTAAATTTGCTTATGCGATTCCCTATGAGGAGTTTAAAAAATGGTTACTAGACGAGGGAGAACTGCCATTTTTGGAACCTTTTGATTCTAAAAAACATAGCATGAACAAGAAATATATACTTACAGAAACGCACCCAGTGGGCTATTTTGATGAGAATGGCAGAAGAACTAAGGTGATGATTTAGAAAAACAAGAGGCTTTTGAAGATGAATTGGAACTGCAAAGGAAAAAAGAAGAAGAAAGAAGAAAAAAAGAAATTCATCCTTGGAAATTTAAAAATAAATAGAAATTGGCATTTTTTCTTGGGGCAGCGAGCATAAACAAAACCGCCCCTTTTTATTTTCTTCTCTTAACCATCGTCTTAATCGCCGCGAAATCAAAGCCATCAGTGCGGTAAAAAAATCGTTTGATAATTTCCACGGTTATTAGATATGCCAGAACAATGCCAACAATCGTGATCATAATTACCGGCGGCAATGGCGTAAATTTGAAAAATGCGCCGATCGCGGTGTAAGGCAAAATCCAACCAATTCCTACTATCAAAAGAGTTGAGAGCAGTAAATATTTGCTGGGAGAACTTTGAATAAAGGGTAAATGCCGGGTGCGGATAACGTAGATGACTAATGTTTGAGTCGCCAGCGATTCGATAAACCAACCGGTCTGGAAAACCGGCGCCGTGGACTGAAACAGAAAAAATAAAACAAAAAAAGTTAAAAAATCATAAAATGAGCTGACCGGCCCGAACACGTACATAAACTTTTTGATGAAATTGATGTTCCACCGCCGCGGCTGGGCCGTCCAGTCCGAATCAACTTT
>Ga0156431_109_pt2 | contig 13412 bp, 10 predicted proteins | sample RifOxyA2_FD_108074 | JGI IMG/M metagenome (GOLD analysis project Ga0156431, IMG submission 108074) | Candidatus Jacksonbacteria bacterium RIFOXYA2_FULL_43_12 | reverse complement strand
GTGCCGATGATGGCGATTGGCAGAAAAGCAAAAATGCTAAAATGAAAAGACGCAAAAATCAGTCCGGAAATTATCATCGCCATGGGCGGCTTAAATCGTTTTAGCAGGCCGCGAAAGACTAAACCGCGCATGATGATTTCTTCAAAAAAAGGCGCGACCGCCACGACGGCGATCAACAGCACGCCGGTAATCAATGGATCACGGTTTTGCCAGGAAAATTCGATAATCGCCTGCGGCGGAAAATTTTGTCCGAACAGCTGGAGAACCGCGTTGTTTACAACCGCCCCAATTAAAAAAATCGGCACAAAGCTCGCGTAACCTAAGACGCCCCAAAGTATTTGGCGCAGGGCCGGCATTTCCCCTTTCGGCCAACCGATCAATTTTTTTAACCATTGCCCGAAGCGTTCATCAGACCCCAGATAATGATGCAAAAAAACTACGCCCAGGGTGTTTATCAAAACAGTTATCGCCAGACTAATTACGATCGCCGGTCCGGGTTCAATGGCCGGCTCGAAAATCAAGGCGAATATTTTGAAAGAGAATTCCAGCGACAAAAACATCGCCAGCCATAAAATAAACGGCAGATAAAAATTCAAAAATAAACCGGCGGCCGGTTGCAGTTTGGCTTGATGCGAAATAAAAATTCCGTAGACCGCCAAAAGCGCCAGGCCGGCAAAAAATATCCAGACCATCAAAATAACCATTATAATCATCGCTGGCGTACTGGTGGGCGTGTAGGCGGTTAGATCAAGAACATTGGCGTCAGCTTTAGTTTTAAATAGCACATTGGTAATTAAAAAAAGCGCGCCAATTACAGCACTATAAATAGTGATGATTGCGGCGTTGCGACGCGTGGCTGGGGGCAGAATTGTGGAAAGAATATTGATCATAAAAGGCATTTTGTTTGGAATTGTTAAATAATCGCCTTGGGCAAAAAATTGTCATTCCGAGCGGAGCGAAGCGGAGTCGAGGAATCTCTCTTCGTTTTTAAACAAGGGATCCCTCGACTTCGCTCGGGATGACAACTTCGTTTATTCCCACTGAATCGTGGCCGGTGGTTTATTGGTGACGTCATAAAACAGCGCGTCGATTTGTGGAAATTCGGACACTATTTTAATGATTTGCTTAATGATTGTTGCCGGCAGAGAATAAAAGTTAACTGTCATCGCCTCCTGCGAACTAATCGGCCGCAGTACAATTGATTGCCCGCCGTCAATGCCCAGAGGAAGCAAAACAATCGGGAATTCCCAGATTTTTTTATCAAGCCCAGCTTGATCAATCAAATAAGAAATTTTCGCCTGAATCGCGCGTAAAAGATCCAGCCTGTCCTTGGTGACGAACAGGTTTGGCGTCTGCCGAAAAGTCATTTTTGTCAATTTAATATTTTTTTCACTAAAACCGCGCGCCCAGAGTAGTCTTACGACCCGATTGATTTCGCGGTAACGGTTGGTTATGCTCGTGGAAAATTTTTCCAACGCCTTGGGTGTCATTTTTTTTGCGATCATGAGCGGATAAGCATAAGACCGCTGGTCGCCTTGCACGCCGGTGCTTTGGATTGGCAAAAGTCGTGTTCCGGTTGGTAGGGTGATTTTGGGCAAGGTCAACTCTGGAGGCGAACATAAAATCATAACTGCCAGCCCTGGCCCGGGAAAAGGATGCCTTGTCAAAAGATGTTCCGGCAGGCAAAGCCGGCGGCCGATTTGGCGTACTTCATCCTTGTAAAAATTTTTTAAAGGTTCAATCACGCGTCCTTCTCTGATCATTTTTTGAATTCGAGGGATACGGTTGTGATGGGTTTTGATTTTATCTGCCTCGCGCGTTCCGCCGGATTCAATCGTGTCCGGATAAATGGTGCCTTGCCCCAAAAGCCAGGCGTCGTTCCAGACATGAACATTTTTTTCAAACCAGCTTTCAGCCACGTCTAAATAAGTTTCGCCGATAATCCGGCGTTTTTCCTCAGGGTCGGCAATGCCGGCCAGCCGATCGAGAAAAGTATCTTCAGCTGACGCAATATTCAAATTATCAAAACCAGCTTTCTCCAAATCGTTTTTCACCTGGGACGATTCGTTTTGGCGCATCAAGCCGCTGTCGATATGCAAGCCCAAAACATTTTCCCGGTCTAGTGCTTTTTCCAGGAGCGCGAAAGCCACTGAGGAATCCACGCCGCCGGAAACTAACATAAAAATTTTTTTGCCTTTGGCCTCAAGCTTGATGTCATTTAGTATCTCGGCCAACAAATCATCAATTTGCCAGTCTCCTTTAGCCCCACAAATATTGATTGCAAAGTTGTAAAGAATGCGATTGTCGTCGCGTGTATGATGCACTTCCGGATGAAACTGGAGACCATAAAGGCGTTTTTGCCGGTTGGCCATGGCCGCCACCGGGCAGTCTGCGGTCGAGCCGATTACCTCAAAACCTGTCGGCAGTTTGGCGACGCTATCGCCATGCGACATCCAGACGACGAGATTATCATGAAGATCATAGAATAGATTGTCAATTTTTAATTTTAACGATGCAACTCCGTATTCTCGTACCTTGCCAGGCCTTACTTCTCCGCCGAAGTGCTGGGCCATCAATTGGTGGCCATAGCACAGGCCAAGGGTCGGTAGGCCAAGATCAAAAATGCGCGGATCAAATTTTGGCGCGGTTTGATCGTAAACGCTGTTGGGTCCGCCGGATAAAATCAAACCGATTAAATTTTGTTTTTTTAAAGTGCTGGCCGGAACGTTAGTCGGATAAATGCGGGAGTAGACGTTAAAATCCCGGATGCGCCGGGAAATCAAATGCGTGTATTGCGACCCAAAGTCGAGGATCGCTATTTGTTGATGGTCCGATTTCGTCATTTTTTTAGTATAGAGAAAAAGTCGCGGTTCGTCTAGGCGGATAATTTGGGATATGATATAATGATGGGAATACTAACATAGCAACTTGACCGCATGATCTAACATTCAAATGCGGTTAGCGTTGATTTTTTATGCCTACCAAAGTCGGAGTTGGTAAATCAAAAAAAACAAATTCGTTCGAAGCCGGCGTCGAAGCGGCCGAGCTGGCCTTAAAGGCGGCTGGCTTGGACAAAACTGATTTGGTTTTTGTCGTCGGCACTGTTGGTTACGAGCAGGATCAAATGTTAAAAGGCATCAAATCACTTACCAAAGAGGCGCCTTTGGTTGGTTTCAGCGTCGCCGGAATTGTCACTCAAGACGGGCCAGACGAAGATTTGCGTGTCGTCGGTGTAATGGCAATTGCCTCCGACGAAATCAAATTTAAGCCGGTTTTTGCCACCGGGCTTAAAGAAAATTCGCACGGAGTCGGGCAGCAGCTGGCTGAGCAGTTAAAAGACAATTGGCCGGAAAATGCCAAATTGTTAATTACACTGCCCGACGGTTTAGGCGTCAATTCCAGCGATTTTTTCAAAGGTTTAGAAACAAACTTGCCAACACCCGTGCCTTTTGTCGGCGGCGCTTCGGGCGGACTGTTAACGCTAAAAGATACCTATCAATATTTTGGCGATCAAGTGCTGATTAATTCGGCAGTTGGTTTATTGCTTTCCGGTGATTTTAGTTTTGCGACGGCGGTTAGCCATGGCGCTTTAGCGACTGATATTACCCATACCGTTACTAAAGCCGAAGGGAATCATGTCTACGAAATTAACGGTAAACCGGCATTTGATATTTTTCGCGAATATGTGGGGGAAGAAGTCAAGGATTTAAACGGCGTGGTTATTTCCGGCGTGTGCATGGGCATTAGGCCGATTAAGGTTTCGGCAGATTATGAGGACGTGGTGCTAAGAATCCCACTGCGACTCGACTCGGTTGATGGTTCGCTCTATATGAGCGGCGAGATGCCGGTGGGAACCGAAATACTGGTTTGCGAAAGAAAGTTTGCCCGCATTATGCATCAGCTGAAGGACAGTTTAGCCGCGGTTAAAGATAATCTGGGTTCAGCCGCGGCAAAATTTGTTTGGCAGTTTGATTGCATCGGCCGGGGCCAGAATTTAATGGGAGCTGACGCGGCCCACCAGGAGATCGCGGCGAGCCAAGATCTGTTAGGCAAAGATGTCCCCTGGCTCGGCTGTTATACTTTTGGCGAAATTGCGCCAGTGGGGCAGATCAATTGTTTTCATAATTGGACTAATGTTTTATTGGTGATCTATTAACGTGTTTGTTAAGTCGGCGATTATTCCGTTTACCCCGTCGTTCACGAGCGACAGGGTACGTCATTCTCGAATGACGTACCAGGGCTTTCGGCGGTAATAATTGCTTGTATAAATATATGATTACGACCGAAGAAGTTAAAGCGATTCTGGCCAAGGAAGGCGATGCCCGCGGGGTAGTCTTTTTGACTGATGCCAATTATATTACTCTACGGGGGCAGGGGCAAATTTTGCCGCAAATCGAGAAACAATTGGCTGATTGGGATATACCCGTCAAATTTAGCGAGATTAAAGCGATGAATTGGTATCCAGTCGCCTGGCGGATGTTGTCGCTTGTCGCCATTAAGGAGGTGTTAAACTGGACGGACGAAGACATTAGAAAGATGGGAGAAAACGCGCCGCAAGTATCAGTGATTGTTAAATTGTTTTTTAAACTGTTTCCGTCCGTAAAAAAGTTTGCCGAGCAAATTCCTCGTTATTGGCGCAAACATTATACAGTTGGTGATATGGAAGTGGTAAGCGTGGACGAGACTAACCGCCAGATGTTATTGCATCTCAAAAACTTTAATTTCCATCCCCTGTTGTGCAAATATTATGAGGGTTATTTTGCCCGGGCGACCAAATTAACGCGGCCAGTCGCTTCGGTGGTTACGGCCAAAGAAAACGACTGTCATTTTAAAACAGGAGTTCCTTTTCATGAGTACCAGTTAAATTGGACACTGTAGCATGACTTACGATCATCTTTTACAAAAGCGAGCCGAAGAGTTGCAAGAAGATGTCGGGGTGTTGGAGAGTTATATCCAGAGCTTTTGGAAAGTATTGCCGATCCCTGTTTGCAGTACTAATCCGATTTTTACGATTTTAGAAACGGGCGACACGTTTAATTTTTTATTTGAATACGCCAAAGACGAAATTGTCGGCGAAGCGCTTAAGATTCTTTTTGTCAGTGAACAATTTTTTAGCCAGTTGACTAATCAGCTTGTTGGTAAGGGTGAAATTTTTGGTTTCGAAACCGTGGTACGATCCAAGTCCGGACGAGAGATTATAGTTTCGGTTTCGGCGATTGCTCGGCGCGACGAGGACGGCGAAGTGGTAGGGTATATTTTTTCGTTAGTTGACATCACCGAAACGAAAAAATTCGAAAAACAGTTAACGGAGCAAATCCAAAATTTGGAAAAATTTCAGCGGCTGACCGTCGGCCGAGAAATTAAAATGATCGAGCTAAAAAGAGAAATCAGCAAATTGCAGAAGCGCGGATCCAAGTCGCCCAAAGTTAGCGCCCGCCGACCGATTAAACGTAAATTATAAATTTTATGCCAGAATCGGCAACACTGCCCAGTGCTACAACCAAATTAGAATATTTGCGCAAAGATTTGGAAGATTTGCGTTATTATTTGGATGAATTTTCAGCATTTTTGCCTTTACCGGTTATAATCGTTAATCCGCTGGGCTTTATTTTGGATATTAATCAGGCTTTTGAAAATTTAATCGGTTTAAAAAAAGCGGGAGTTTTAGGAAGTACAGTCGCAAAGCTTTTTTGTGAACAAGAACAGTTCGCCGAATTGGAAGCGCGTGTGCTTAAAGGCGAAGTTATTAAAGGCGCCAGAGCAACGCTTTTACTGCGCGATCGGCAGATTTCGAGAAGTTTATATTTATCACCGCGCCATGATTGTGAAAAAAATATTATCGGATATTTTCTCGGGATATACGACATTAGCGAAAATGTTAAGTTAACCGAAGGCCGGAATGGCACAGTCTGCGCCCGGACTCTCGAATTGGAAGAAAAGAGCGAAGATCTGTTGCGTTCGCGGGCGGCTTTAATGAATATTTTAGAGGACGTGGCCGAAGAGCAGAAGAAGGTTGAGCAAGAGCGCGACAAAACTTTAGCCATAATCAAAAATCTCGCTGATGGAATTTTAATTTTTGATCCTCACAATGTTTTAACGCTGATCAATCCGCAAGCAAAAGAAATGATGCAATTGGACGAATCGTCCGTGGTCGGCAAAATGGCCGCGGCTCTTACGAAAGTTACTAATATTATGCCGCTCATCAATTTTTTGGGCCTGAATATCAAAAAAGTTTACCGCAAACAGTTAGAGCTTAAATCGGATAAGGTTTTGGAAATCTCGGCTTTTCCTTTTTTGACCGGTCGAGAAACGCTTGGGAAAATGGTTATTTTGCATGATATTACGCGAGAAAAAGCTATAGAAACAATGAAGACCGAATTTGTTTCGGTAGCCGCCCATCAACTCCGGACGCCGCTCACCACGGTTAAATGGAGTTTGCACTTGCTGTTGCACGGCAATCTGGGGGCTATTACGGCCGAACAGCGTGATTTGCTGATGCGGACAGATGAACATAACGAGCGGTTGATCGGGCTGGTTAATTATTTATTGGATGTGGCCCGGATTGAGCAGGGTCGGTTTGTTTTACGAAATAAGAATGTTGATTTCATTAAATTAGCGGAAACGGTTATCGCGCCTTTTCTGGAAGTCAGTAAAAATAAGCAATTGAATTTTAAATTTATTAAACCTCGCGAAAAAGTGTTGCCAGTAAACGTCGACGAAGAAAAGATGGTGTTGGTAATCGAAAATTTAGTTGATAACGCGGTTAATTACACGCCGCCGCACGGCAACGTTACGGTCTCGCTTAGTTTTGATAAGGCTAAATCGGAAGTTCTGTTTACGGTTAAGGATACCGGCATTGGCATTCCGGAAGATAATAAGCAACGCATTTTTACTAAATTTTATCGGGCGGAAAACGCGGCCATGGCCTCAACTTCCGGATCAGGCCTGGGATTATTTATTACCAAAAATATTATCGAGGGTCATGGCGGACGGATTTGGTTTGAATCAATCCAAAGTAAAGGCAGTACTTTCAGTTTTACATTGCCGTTAAAATAAATGACAAGGATAACATTGCGTAAGTTTTTGGTTTAATCATTTTTAAAACTATGATCATAAAAAAAGCGCTTTCCTTTGACGACGTTTTATTAATACCTCAGAAATCCGCAATATTACCGCGGGAAACCGATATCTCCGCCCGGCTTTCGCGCCGGATTTTGCTTGACATTCCCATCGTAAGTTCGCCGATGGACACGGTTACCGAGTCCAGATTGGCCATTGCCTTGGCCCAGGCCGGAGGTTTAGGTTTTATCCATAAAAATATGGATATTACCTCGCAGGCGGCGGAGGTTAAAAAAGTAAAAGCCGCCGGCTTTAAAGTCGGCGCCGCGATATCAGTTGGCAGTGAGCAATTTGATCGGGCTTTGGCGCTGGCCACGGCCGGAGTTGATGTTTTGGTGGTGGACACCGCGCATGGCCATTCTCTGGGCGTCGCCAAGATGGTGCGCGACCTTAAAGCAGATTCGCGGTTAGCGGCAGTGGACATTATTGCCGGCAACATCGTTACAAGCGAGGCGGCTGATGATTTAATTAAGGCCGGAGCTGATGGGATTAAAGTAGGCGTTGGCCCTGGATCAATTTGCACGACCAGAATAATTACCGGCGTCGGCGTGCCGCAGATTACGGCAATTGTAGAAGCAGTTGCTGGCCGACGGCGATCAAAACGGCTGGAAGTGCCGATTATTGCTGATGGCGGGATTAAATATTCAGGCGATATCGCCAAAGCCATTGCGGCTGGCGCTGATTGCGTAATGATCGGTTCCCTCTTGGCCGGTACCGACGAATCCCCAGGCAAGCTGGAAGAAAAAAATGGCGAGAAAAATAAAATTTATCGGGGCATGGGATCCTTAGAAGCGATGGAGTGCGGTTCTAAGGATCGCTACGGCCAAGCCGGCGCCCCTAATAAAAAACTAGTGCCAGAAGGGATATCTGGCAGTGTTCGTTACGCCGGTTTGCTCGCGGACGTGATTTTTCAATTAACCGGCGGTTTGAGATCGGCGATGGGTTATTTGGGAGCTAAAAATATTACTGAGATGCAAAAACGGGCTCATTTTGTGGAGATCACGCCAGCCGGCCTCAAAGAAAGCCACCCGCACAGCTTAAGCAAAATCGACGCAACCGTTAATTACAACTCATCGTCTTGAGTAATTCGTATTCTATCCTGGATGATCGGCAAAAACGGTAAAAATTTTGGTTTGATTTTGATATCTGCCTGATTAATTACAGGTAGATTTTTTAAATAGCTCAACGCATAATTTACGGTGTGCCCGCGGAGGTCCAGTTTTATTTTTTTTTGATCAATATTCGGCGTAATTTTAGTCTCGGCGTAAATTTTTATCATTTTGTTTTTCTTATCAACAACCTCAACCTGATATTTTAAACTGTTTTGATTTATTTTTTCATCCGGTTCAATTTCGCTTTCAATTTTAATCACCAAAAATTTGATAATGTTGTCCTGGGTGAATATATAGCGTTCCTCAGGATTAGTTTCGGAGATTGGTTCCAGTTTGGCCGGTAAAAGGTCAAGGCTTGGCAAAGGATTCTGCAAAGACGGTTCCAGTTTAGCCTGGTAGGTTTTTTTGAAATTTTTTTCGTTGATCTTGAGGCGGATTTCGGCCTGCGGCAGAATCAGCGCGGTTATCACAACCGCCAGGCAGAGAATTCCGCCCAATAAAAAAAATATTTTCCTTTTGCCTTTGTGATCTAGTTGCATTTGGTGTTTATTAAAAACCGACGTATTGGATTTCTTCTTGGAGCTGGATTTTAAGGCGGTCGCGGACCCGTTGCTTGATCATGGCAATCAGCATTACCACTTGTTCTGCCGTCGCATTGTCGGTCGCGATAATGTAATTGGCGTGTTTCTCGGAAATTTGCACCCCGCCGATGCGGCAACCTTTTAATTCGACTTCGCAAATTAAATCCCATGCCGAATGCCCAGGCGGATTTATAAAAATTGAGCCGGCCGAGCGCGCCCCAAGGGGCTGATTGGCGATTTTATCTTTCAGTATTTGGGCTAATTTATCAAGGCACCTTTGGGGAGTTGATTTTTTAAGGTTAAAAACGGCGCTTAAGATAATCCAGTTTTTATTTTTTTTAAAAATACTGTCTCGATAGCCGAAACGGCAGGCGCTCCGCCCGAGGCTCGCATATTTTAATTTGTTTTTTTCGATACGCAGAATTTTCACCTTTGTGACGACATTTTTTACTTCTTGTCCAGCGGCACCGGCATTACCGTAAACCGCTCCGCCCACGGTTCCGGGAACGCCAATCCCGAATTCTAAACCCTCAAGGCCCAGCTCGGCGGATTTTTTGGCGAGCAATTGGAGCGAAACGCCGCTATCGGCGATTACCTGATGGCGGACAATTTTATATTGATCCAGTGCCATTTTTATCACTAAACCGCGGAAACCGTGGTCAGCCACCAAGATATTGCTACCGCCGCTTAAAATATAATAGGGCAGTTTTTTTTCTATCGCCCAGTTTAAGGCGCTAATCAGCTCAGACTCGGTTTTTACCACTATAAAATAATCCGCTGGCCCGCCGATTTTAAAAGCGGTGTACGGCGCCAACAAGACGTTTGTTTGAATATTAAGATTGTTGATGGTATTTAACTTTGCCATATTTTTTAGCAACCAGTTGTCGCGCCACCGTATCAATATCACCTGCTCCCATGATGACTATTATATCATTCGGTTTGGTTGATTTCAAAATTTTGAGTTTAGTCGTTGATAAATTTTTAGCATAGCAACAAGAACGCAATTTTAAGTTTTTAATTTCTAATCTCTTTTTTATTCTTTTTTGTATCGCTCTCACTAAATCACGCGAGCTGATGTTTTGGTCAGGATTTTCTTCACGGCCGGCTACATCGAAAATTTCGTTCATAATTACTACATCTGCCTGGTCAAAGACAGTTACGAAATCTTTAAATAATTTTTTGGTGCGATTATGCTGGTGCGGTTGATAGGCCAGCAGGATGCGTTTATCGGGATATTGCTCGCGGATCGCCTGGAGCGACGCTTTTATCTCGGAAGGATGGTGAGCGTAATCGGAAATAATGTTAATCTCAGCATTATTTTTTTTGATTTTTCCTGCCAGCTCCAATCGGCGCCAGGTGCCGTTAAATTTAGCGAGCCCGGATAAAATTTGTTTTTCGGATAAGCCTAGATATTCCCCTACTTTGTAGGCGGCTAAAGCGTTTTCCAGATTATGCCGGCCAGGCACCTTGAGGATTGATTTTATTTTCGCCGCCAATGCATCATCATCATTATTATTATTATATTTGATAATTTTGTTGGGGATGTTTTTTGCCAGTGTCCTGATGTTTTTATCTTGCCAATTCGCGATTAGGGCGCCGCATGGGGCCAGATTTTTTAAATATTTTTTAAATTCTTGTTTAATGTGCTGGAGATCGCGGTAATAATCAAGATGGTCTTCTTCGATTCTGGTTAAAACAATAACAGTCGGCAATAAATTTAACATGGCGCTTTTGTACTCATCGGCTTCAACAATAAAAAGCGGCTGATTTTTATTGAATCGAGAGTTTAGCGGCAGCCGAATATTTCCGCCCCACTCTCTTACTTTGGTTCCAACAATCACGAGCGGATCCAAACCGGCCTCAACCGATAAAATTCCGATCATCGCGGTTGTGGTGCTTTTGCCGTGCATACCGGAAACCGCGATAGTTATAAATTTTTTAGAAATCTCACCCAATATTTGCGGATAAGTTAAAATCGGTATGTTTAGTTTTTTACCGTTTTTAATAAGCGGGTGCGTAGCCGGTGCCGCGGTTGTTTGAACAATCAAACTGATGCCCTGTTTTTTGAGGTCAAAAGTTGCTTGGCGGCCAATTTTAATGATTGCTCCTGAGGTTTCCAGATCGCGCGTGATGCTTGAGCTTGCCAGATCAACGCCAAAAACTGTCGCCCCTTGGCTTAGGGCGAGCTTGGCGATGGCAGAGATGCCGATACCGCCGATGCCGATAAACAGAATTCGCTCGGATTTACTAAAAAAATGTTCCATATTACCATTGTTTTAACTGGATGGTTCGATCAATCAACTTAATAATTTCTTTAACAAATCGGGCAGTCGCATCTTTGGGCATAAGTTTGTTGATATTAACCGCCAAATGAAACCGGCGATCGTTGTCGGTCAAAAGCTCGCGAATAGTGCTCGCTAATTGATCCGCAGTCAAACTCGCTTGATTTAAAACCACCGCCGCTTCGGCTCCGGCGAAGAAACGGGCGTTATCTTCCTGATGCGTGCCGGGTAAGGGAATAATGACTATCGGTTTGCTCAGAGCGGCCAGTTCGCTTAAAGTGGCAAAGCCGGCGCGGGTGATGATTAAATCAGCGGCGCTGTAGGCATGCTTTAAATCGTCGGTCAAAAATTCCGTCGCCAAGTAGTTGGCAGTGGGCGCCTTAACCGCTAATTGTTTGCCTGCTCCGGTAATATGAATAATTTGGCAAACGTTGCAGAGTTGCGGGAGCGCTGAAACAACTTTCTCGTTTAACGTTAAAGCTCCGGTGCCGCCGCCTAAGATCAAAACTACCGGCAAGTTGGTAACAAGCGACCAATTTAAGAAAGCCCATTTGATGTCACCGTGCAAAATTTCTTCACGAATCGGGTTGCCGGTAAGGGTCACTTTATCTCCGGGAAAATCAGCTTGCGATTTACTAAGGGAAACGGTTATTTTATCCGCGAATCGGGCGCATAAGGCATTGGCCAGGCCTTTCTTGACATCTTGCTGATGAATCATTATTTTTACGCGGGGGTAAAAAATTCCGGCTGCCCAGATAAGCGGCACCTGAACATAACTGCCGGCCGCGATAATGAGCTGTGGTTTAAAAGTCCATAGGATTGCAATAGATTTAATAAAACCTAACGCAAGTTTGCCTAAATCGACCAAATTTTGCCAGGAAAAATATCGGCGCAGTTTGCCGGTGGGGATGCTTTTAAATTTTAAGCCGGACTTTAATACCAGTTCGCGTTCCAGACCTTTTTTCGATCCAACAAAAAGAAATTCAACGGTCGTTTGGCGATTTTCTAATTTTTGAGCGATGGCCAAAAGCGGGGTTACTGATCCCAGCGTTCCGCCACCGGTTAAGATAATGCGCATAGTTAGCGGGTACCCGCCTAAATTTTGCCTTACAAATTTTTGCGGGTGAAAATCATTTTGTTCTTTTTTTGGATTTAAGCGGTGCGAGCGTCGGCGTATAAGTATATTGGGAAATATTGATTAAGAGTCCGACGGCAATTAAGGTCGCGATCATTGACGAACTGCCGTAGCTTAAAAAAGGAAACGGCAAGCCGGTTAAGGGCGTAACGCCGACCATGGAACTCACATTAATCAAAGCTTGATAAGCCAGCCAGGTGGCAATGCCGGTGGCAATAAATTTGCCAAAGAAGTCCGGACTGCGGGCCGCAACCTGGTAACAGAGAGTGATAAAGAATAAGTAGAGCAAGAGAAAGGCCGCTGTAATAAGATAACCCAGTTCTTCGGCGATTACAGCGAAGATCGAGTCCCCGACCACTTCCGGCAGGTACTGATATTTTTGTTTCGATTGCCCGAGCCCTTGCCCAAAAAGTCCGCCCGAACCAACGGCAATCAGCGACTGGTTAATTTGATAACTGCTGCCGGAAACGTCGCTTTCCGGATTAAAAAAACTGGTCACCCGCGCCAGCCGATACGGCGCCGCTAAAATCAAAATTAAAAACGCGACGATTCCCAAAAGTGCCAGTAATGCGAGGTGCAAAAAACGGGCGCCAGCCACCCAATAGATTGCCAAAACCGCCAAAACAATTACCGATAGAGTGCCAATGTCCGGCTCCAGCGCGATGAGCGCCGTTATCATACCTAAATAGCTAATAAACGGCAAGAGGGTGTATTGAAAACTCTTGATCTCTTCCAGTTTTTTTTTGAGCGAAAACCAGGCGGCGAAAAAAATAATCGCGCCCACTTTAACAAACTCTGTCGGCTGAAAGTTTAAAGGCCCAAAAACTAACCAGCGCTTGGCGCCGTTATGGCTAAAGTTTAGGCCAGGAATAAAAACCAAAAGCAGGAGGATAATGGAAACAATGAATAGCGGGAACGCTAAACGCCGCCAGAACTTGTAAGGAATTTTAGCAGCAACGAGCAAGCAAATAAAACCTGGCAAGACGCCTTTTAACAGCTGGTGTTTAAGGTGATAGTAGGGGTCGGCGAATTTATCCAAGCCGACCACCTGCGAAGCCGATGTCAGCATAATCAAACCGAAAATTAAAATTAAGCCAAAAGAGGCAATTAGCTGATAATTGGGATGGTGTTTTTTAACAAGCGTCATACTTTTTACAGATTCAAGCGGACTGGTTGATGTACT
>Ga0156431_114_pt1 | contig 15997 bp, 15 predicted proteins | sample RifOxyA2_FD_108074 | JGI IMG/M metagenome (GOLD analysis project Ga0156431, IMG submission 108074) | Candidatus Jacksonbacteria bacterium RIFOXYA2_FULL_43_12 | reverse complement strand
TGGAGTGGGAACTAGGGCGCCGACTATCATCAATACGACAAGTAACAATAGCAAATTTAAGTCCGGTGGCAGTTGTTTATTTTTTCGTTTAGAAATTGACAATAAAAATAGAGCGACCGTCAAAGTCAGAATAATCACCAAATTACCGGGTTTTATCAACACTTCCTGGAGAAAGAAGATAAACTTGCCGGTCCAAGTCATGGCAGTGGCATAATTTTGCGTTTGCCAGTAAATTGTACTGATGGCAGTGTGTTGAAAATTTCCGAAGAAAAATTGACGGGGAGCCAGGAAAATTACCGGCAAAGAAGGAATCAAACCGAGTAATAGTCCGGCAGATAACCAAACAAACTGTTTGGACTTTTTTATGGCACTTGAGATGGGCGTATGCAAAAGAGCCAATAAAAAAGCCAGGGGCGCGAGCGTTAGCCGCGTGCCTAAAGTAAGGCCGAGAAGAATTCCCGCCGCGATCAAATATTTAAGGGATTGCTTTTTGATCGCCTGCCAATAACTCGCGAGCGCCAAAAGCAATAATAAAATTTGCAGATCATGGTTCCAAGGGCGGCCGGTGGTAAAAATAAAGAGCGGGTTTGCCATCAACAATAAAACGGCGGATATTGAGATCACTAAGCGCCATTTGGTTTTGACACCAGCCAGAAGTTGCCAGGAAAGATAAAAGATAATGATGAGCGCGAGCCAGGCGCAAAACGCGGTAAATATGGTAGCCGTCAAAAGCGGATAGTTGGTAAATTTAAAAAGCGCGCCGTAAATCAAAACCCCGAGCGGCGGATGAAAGTACGGATAGTCGCGGTACGGCAGGAGGCCGTTTTGGGAGAGTTGCTCGCCGCTCGCCACAAATTGGTTTTGGTCGCGGTTGATTTCGTGGGTGAGGCTGTTTCCGAGAATCAAAAATAAGACAAAAACAAAAAAAATAGTCAAAAGTACCGTCAGGATTTTTTTATTAAAAAAAAGTGATTTGATGGGCATCAAAGAGGTTTAGCTTTTTAAAACTATATCAATATTCATTAAGTTTGTAACTATTGACAGGTTTTAAATTATATGATATTTTCTAAGCAGTTAAATTTGAAATAAAAAAGGCAGTTGGTGGCGTGGGCAAGAGGTAGCATATTTTTTAAAGTTCCAACTTTAACTTCTATTTTAGAAGGAGGTACCAAAAAATGGTATCAAAAAAAATGCTTCTCTCTTGCGTCGTTGCTCTGAGTTTACTCTTTATTGCCCAATCAGTTTTTTGCAATGGCTATCTAATTAACTGTCCATATTGTTCTGGACAAGTGGCAGGGTATAGCGGTTCATATACTGATTCAATGGGCAATACTCACAATTATGGTTATAGTCATTGCAATATGTGTTCATATGGCACGAACTATGACTATATTGTCGTCCGTCATTGGTATGATTCTATTGTCGGTTTTGTTGGTTCGATCATAGCTGCAATACCGGGGAGTAGTTATCATACCTATTGATGTTTCTTGGCTTGATGGTTCCATCTTTTTTCTTTTTCCTTGGCTGGTGGAACCATCAGCCTTCTTTTTTTACGCGCTAATTGAAAAAATTAGGGAAGTTTGTTAAGATCAAAGAGATCAGGGTGCATAGCTCAGCGGTTAGAGCACAACGCTTATAACGTTGCGGTCGATGGTTCGAATCCATCTGCACCCACCAGCCTTCGCTCTGCGAGCTACGGCTGGCCTTCGGCCAGTTGTGTGCGAGCAGAATAGCGAAGTGCTAGTCCTCCGTAGCCTTCCTTGACCTTCCGTAGCCTTGCGCGAAGGAGGTGGCGAAGGAGGGCATTCGATACTTTATGGGTATTCAAATCGAGTTTAATCCGGACTTGGCCTTGCGAAATATCAGCGAATATCAAAAAGGCCGGCGGCAAAAATCAGAATGTATCCCTGTGCCGCTCGCGAAGGGCAGAGTTTATGATTTTTTAAAAAAAGGCCAGCGAAATTATTGGTTTGGCGGTTCACCCGCCAAAATTTGCAAGGCAAAATTTAGGCTGGGCGAGGTCCCGCTTTTAGAGACGAAAGGCAATCAAAAGCTCTCAAGGCCGAAAGCCAGCATCAAAATTATCGAAGCAACTCATTTTATCAAAAACGGCGAAGTCTGGACGCGCGGGAAATATAAGGTTGTCGAAGTGTTTAATGATGATCAAGTCCATTTTGAAGGTTTAGCAAGGGTATCAAGTTAAAACATTGTTTGATAAGTATGGGTCAAAATCAAGAAGGAAAATTTAATGTGGCGGTCGGCGCGCTTATCGAATGCACGCTGGACGGTTCAATTTTACTGCTAAAACGTAGCGCCCAGGCTGATTTCGCGCCGGGCATTTGGGGAGATATTACCGGCAGATTGCGTCAATTTGAGGAGCCTGAAGACGGTGTTCGCCGGGAAGTCAAAGAAGAGTGTGGCTTAGACGTGGAAATTATCAAGCCATTAAAAATATTTCACATCTTTCGCGGGTCGCAAACAGCTGAAAATGAATTAGTTGGTATTATTTATTGGTGCCAAACAAAAGATCAAAAAGTAAAATTATCAAATGAGCATGATGATTTTAAGTGGGTGCGGCCGGATCAAGCCCTAGCACTGGTTAAGGATGATGGGGTGCGGGGTGATATTATGGCTTTGATAGAAGAAAGAGGCGGTCAAACCAGTAAAGGTTGGGAAAATTTTACCAACGAATTAAATCAATTAGTCAAAAAAATTGATTATCAACCAGACGTCATCGTCGGCATTGCGCGAGGCGGAATTATACCGGCAGTAATGTTGGCTAAAAAGTTGGGCGTTAAAGACATGTATTGTTTAAAGGTCAGAAAAGACGAAAGCCGTACGGTGATGGCCGAAGGTTTTACTGGTGTCAATCAAAAAAAAGTATTATTGGTCGAGGATATGCTGGAGACAGGTCGGAGTTTGATTGCGGCTCAAGCGTATCTAGAAAGTAAAGGCGCGAGCGTCAAAACCGCTTGTTTGTACACTATGCCGACAACTCAGGTCAATCCTGATTATTTTTTGCGACAGATCGAAAAAGTTCAAAAATTTCCGTGGGAGTAAATTGCTATGGGCGAATTTTTTAATAGAGAAGCGATTTCGCAAATAATTGGCGATAACGCATTTATCGAGCAAAAGTTAAGAAAGCGATTCGAGGAATTTGTTAGTCATCTTGGTGTTGATGCAATAGAGTTATTTCGATTGATACAAAATAAACAGCAATATATGGAACCATTTCCCGAACGGCAACGATCATATAATTTGAATCAATATATTGATTACAGGTTAGACAGAGGTGAAATTGAAACGGCGATGCATTACGCGACGGCGTCTCTTACCGACTTAATTAACCATGAATCCGCTGATACAGACAAATATATTGCATTAGATTTGAGGAAAATTTTAATAATAGTTGATAGGTTACAAACGAAATATAATTGTCCGGACGGATTAATGATCGGTGAACCCGCTGAATTAGCATCATTAGGTAGTGCGCGAGATTTAACTACTGAACAGGCGCAATTAAATCAGTTGGTGGATGATTTGCAGATCAGTTCGGTTAGTTTGGCGAGTTTTTACGGCCGGAATTTTCAAAATATGCCGAATTTAACCCCAGAGGCTTTTACGTCGTATTTAAATGAAAGCAGGAAAAAATATCAGCAAGGTGATTGGATGCAAGCGATTTTGGAAAGCAATATTTTATTTTTTGATGGCTTAAAAGACGCAGAAAATGAGGGGAAAAAAGCTGAAACATCTGAATTATTAAGTTTGATTGAGATGTCGGCTAAACAAAAATTAGCTGAAGTTGAAAAGAAATATTAAGAATATTAGTTGCCATCTGTTTTAGATCAAAAATCGCCGGTTGGGCGATGTTTTTAATTTCAAGCTAGCCAGTTTGTCACAATATTTCCGAGCTCTTTTTGATGCTGACTGCAGGCGTGGTCAGCGCCAGGAATTACACTATAATCCAACCGCGGATTAGCTTTTTTTAAGAGTTCGATTATTTCCGGAATTTTACCCCAGGCATATTCGTCGCGTTCACCATAAACTACCAAAGTCGGCTTAGTCAAAGACCGAAAATGGCGTAGCAGGGTTTTTTTGGACAGCGTCACCTTATTCAATATTTCGTAAAAAGGAAAAATATTGTAATCGCCATCAGGATTGGCCAGGTCGTAAAATCCTTGATAAGAAAAAAGTTCACCGATGTTAAGCAATTCCGGAATATAGTCTTGCCCGTGGCGAACCTTAATCATTAATTTTGATTTTTCTAATAGCGACCAGAATTTTTGTTGGCCCAGCAGATGATAATAAATGCCCACGTCATCGCCGCCGCCCAAGAGAACATATTTAGCAATTAAATTTCGTCGATGATAATAGTGATAGACGCAAATTTTGTTGGCGCCGGTTGATTCGCCGATTAAATAAAAAGTTTTGTAACCGAGAGAACTCAAAAATTTTACCGCGCCTTCAATATCAAACCGACATTCTTTGATTTTTTCGAAGGCCATTCCGTAAAGTTTTCCACGCCCGCGTCCCTGTTTTTCAACCACCAGTTTTTTTACATAATGCGCGCCGCGATTATTAAACAAGAGCAGGGAAATGCCTTTTTGCGCTAGCGTTTGGGCTAATTGCCCGCGTTCATCATCACTATAAAAACAAGACGCACTGCCGTTGCCATGCAAGTAAATTGCCGCTGACTTGGTTTTTCCGGCACGGTAAATAAGACCGGGCAACGTCAATCCGTCAGCGGTTTTTATTTGAACAAATTGCGGTTCTGGCATATAATATTAGCATAAAGGTTTTATAGTCAACGAGCAAGAGGGTATTTTTATTTATGAACATCATTATTATAGGTGGCGGCTCAAGCGGTTACATTATCGCCGAATATTTTATGCGCGAAGGCCACAACGTGACGGTGGTGGAGCAGGATAAGAAATTGGTGGAAATCATCCGGGAGCGTTTAGATGTTAATGTGGTTCACGGGCAGGGAGCGGATATGGCTGTTTTGCAAGAGGCTGGCATCAGCCAAGCAGAACTTTTTTTGGCTTTAACCGATGGGGACGAAGTTAACATCATCGCCTGCACGCTTGCCAAGTATGCTGGCGTGCCGCGTAAAATCGCCAGGCTAAATTATTCCATGAAGATCGGTAAGGCAACTGCAGTCGCTTTGCGCGAATTGGGCGTGGACGAAATAATCGACCGCGAGCAAATTTTACGGCAGGAAATTGTCGCTAAACTCAGTTATCCCGGCGCCACGGACATCAAACATTTTATGGACGATTTATACACCGTGGGTGTATTTTCTTTTGATCGCCATTCGCCTTATTACGGTTTAAAGTTAAAAGATATTCCACTGCCTTTTCCGCACGTCACGCTGGGTTATACCAAGATTAGCCGATTTCTGCCTTATGATGAAAACGTTGAAATTAATGAGTTTGTTTACGTTTACGTGGGTTGCGAAACTAAATATTTGGAACTATTGCATCAGGCGTTGTTTCCCAAAGTCAAACCTATCCGCAGTGCCATGATTTACCGTAGCGGTTATCGCACTGTACGGGCGACGGTGCGCTTAGCCAAGGCTTTGCAGAACATCGGTTGCCGACGGATTACGCTGGTGGCGGATCAGCCAGACGAGGCGGCGCGGTTAAGCAGTATATCTCCTTTTCCGGTAATTTTTGGCGACCCGTCGACCCCGCTTTTTACCCAGCAAGAAAATCTTAATAAAGTTGATGCTTTTTTGGCGCTGTCCGCGAATTACGAGCGTAATTTATTTGCCTGCGCGGTTGCGTATCAAATCGGCGTGCGTTACACGATTTCGCTGGTACGCTATCCGGAGCACGTAACGTTTATTTCGACCGTGCCCCTGACTTCGTTTTTAAATCCGGCTTTAATCACCGCCAACATGATTATGCGCTATCACAAAATCGATACCATCATTTCACGGACAATTTTAAGCTACGGGCAAGCGGAATGCGTGGAGTTTATGGTGGCGGCTGACGGCCCTTTGGCGGCCAAGAAAATTGGGGCGGCACCATTTAAAAAATCGCACTTTATCGCTGTCAGGCGCGGCCAGGAATTCGTGCCCATCACCAGCAATTTAATTTTTAGGCCGTACGATCGGGTGCTATTACTGCTCAAAGACGCCGAGAAAGATTTGTTACAGCGGATTATTTGATTTTATGAATTTAAAAGGAATATTTAAAATTATCAGCCCGGTAATTATTACGGTTGGCCTGGCGATGGTTGGTTGCGCGCTGGCGGCTTATTTATTTAAGGAAGACGCGCGCCCTCTTCTGGCTGGAGCGTTCGGCGCCTTAGTTTTCGGGGTGGCTGTTTATTTTATTACGCGTAAAGCTGGCATCAGCAATTTGGGCATCGAAGAGGGCTGTGTCGTAGTAACGCTTTCCTGGATAATCGCCTGTATTTTTGGCGCTTTGCCGTTTTACGTTTTAGATTTAATCGAACACGCTCATTCGGTGTCCATCACTAAGGCGATTTTCGAAACAGTTTCCGGCTTTACAACCACCGGAGCCACTATTTACAAAAACGTCGAGTCTTTGCCCAAAAGTTTGTTGTTGTGGCGATCATTGACCCAGTGGCTGGGCGGCATGGGAATCGTCGTTTTGGCGATTGCCATTTTACCCAAGCTCGGTTTTGGCGGGAGGCAGGCTTTTAAGATGGAGTCACCAGGGCCGGTAAAGACCGAAAAGCTGGTGCCGCGAATCAGCGAGACCGGTAAGATATTGTACACAGTTTACTTGGGGATGACTGCTATTCAGATTATTTTTTTGCTGATGGCCGGCGTCAGTTTTTACGACGCGGTGATCCATTCGTTTTCCACGGTCGCGACCGGCGGATTTTCCAATTATAATAACAGCGTGGCTGGGCTGGGTAACATTTATGCTGAATACATCATCGCGGTTTTTATGTGGCTCGCCGGGGTTAATTTTGGATTGATTTACGTGATGCTCTGGCGCCGCCAGTTGAAGAAATTTTTCCGCAACGTCGAATTTAAAGTTTATGCGGTGATTACTGTTGTGGCCGTAGTCTTGATTAGCGGCTCATTATTTTTTTCCCATTATCACAATTGGGCGTTGGGCCGGGTGATTCGGTACGTGGTTTTCCAAGTGCCTTCGGTTTTAACGACCACTTGTTTTACGACCGCTGATTACAGCCGTTGGCCGGTGTTCGCGGTGGCGGTTTTGTTGCTCTTGATGTTTATCGGCGGTTCCACCGGCTCCACCAGCGGCAGTATCAAAGTTTTGCGGCATATTATCAGTTATAAATTGATTAAGCACGAAATTCTAAAGATCATCCGGCCGAATTTAGTCACCACGGTTAAGGTTGGGTCTCAGGCAATTGAGCACAAAGTAGTTGTTTCGGTGCTGGCATTTATCTTGATTTATGTCGCCACAGTAGTGGTTGGAGGCGTGGTCTTAACTTTGTTTGATCTGGATTTAGTTACAGCATTAACCGCCTCTATCGCCAGTTTAGGCAATTTTGGCCCTGGTTTGGGGGCGGTTGGCCCGGCCAGCAATTACGTGGCCTTACACCCGGTGGCTTTGTGGATTTTGATGTTCGAGATGATCATCGGCCGGCTCGAAATTTATACGGTTTTTGCTTTGTTTAACGTGGCGTTGTGGAGGAGAAGAATATAGACACTTCAATTTTTAATTTCTAATTTTCAATTTCTAATTTATAAAACCTTAATTTCTTAACAAAAAAACATGAAAAAACTATACGAAAAATCAGAGACCGGTTGTTGCTTGCGGTTTGACCCAGCGCCGTGGGACAACAAAGAAATCAGCTGGAGCGACAAGTTGTTTTTAAAGGATCACGTTACCAGTTTTTTTCATATCCCGCTTAATTTTGGATCGGTGATTGTAAAGAATATGGAACGGATCAAAAAAGCCGATGCTTTGTCGGACATACCGATTATGCTTTCTGACGAAAATTCCCTCTGGGGCGCGACGATTTACATTGCCGTCGGGAGCGAGGTGCCTGGAGCGACGATGGTTAGAATTTCCGGAACTTATTTATCAAAAATATTCGAAGGATCATTTGGTAATATGGGAAAATGGGTGATTGAGATGCGGGATTACGTTAAAGAGCAGGGGAAAGCGCTGAAAAAATTGTACTTTTATTACACCACCTGTCCCAAGTGCGCTAAACATTACGGCAAAAACTACGTTGTGCTCTTGGCGCAGATTTAGCTGGCGCGGGCTTTACAAAAGACGGGAAAAATATTAGGATAGAAATGTTGCAGGGTAGCTTATGAAGCAATCTTATACAAAATTTAATTTATCTGTTTCAATTTTTAAAGAAGGGGAATATTTTGTGGCATATTTGCCAGCGCTAGATTTATCAACTTCCGCAAAAACATTTAGTCAAGTTCAAAAACGAGTTCAGGCAATAGTTCAAATTTTTTTTGAAGAATTGCAGGAATCTGGTACTACGGAAGAAGTGCTAGAAAATCTTGGCTGGCTTAGACATAGGAAACAATTACAGCCGCCTGTTGTGGTTTCGCATGAATTACAAGAGGTTTCTGTTCCGGTTTTTGCCTAAATTATTGTCATTATTACTTTGGTGGCAGTAGCTCAATGGTAGAGCTACGGGTTGTGGTCCCGTCGGTTGTGGGTTTCAGCCAGAGGCTGATCACCCTTTGGGTGGCGAGTCCGCTCAACCAATGACTTCCCAAAGTTGAGGGTATGGAGGAGGGTGCGGTTGATGGGGTGTGGGCAGTTTGTATAAAAGTCGCCAAGTAGGCGTTTTTAATAAAGTATGGAAATAGAACATAAAGCAACCAGAGATTTTATATTAGGACAACTTCAAAAAACGAGTAGTGAAATAGCCAGCAAATTTGACAATAAGTATGATACTTTTTTAAGTGAACTGGGTGATGAGATTGCAACATCGTTTAATATTTTACATGGAGTTATTAATAGAGAAGAAAAAAATCAGTTAAAGGATAATGATTTTCAAGCGGCTCTTATTTATTGGACAGGTTTAAATACATACATTGCTGCACTAGAGTTGTTCAGGAGGGGGTATTTGATCGAACCATTAATGCTAATTAGAAATATATTGGAAATATATAGTGCTGCTTTAGACATACATTTAAATCCAACCAAACTTAAAATTTTACTACATACACCTGCTAGATTTAACTCAACTAAAAGTATCTCTCTTGCCAAAAAGGTGCAGCCATTGATCGGAAATATGTATGGTATGTTAAGCGATTCAGTTACCCATTTTAGCATTCTTCATACTGTCCCCAATGCATCTTCAACGCCACTATGTATCGGAGGTATGTTTGATTCGGAGGGGCAAAAATATAAAAAATTAACTAAGCCTTGTTTCCTGCTGGTATTAAATATCATGAACAGTTTGTTGGAACTTACGTTTTTTAATGAGGTTTCTGAACATCGTTTTTGGAAAAAAGTTGATTTGAATACATATAGATTTAATCCAATAGATAGAATTAAGGAACAGCACAGGTTATTAACAAAAGAGATGGAGCCTCTTTTAGCTGAGAATTTAAATCCACTTTAGGGTAATAGTACAGCTCCCCACTCAGTCGTTTTCAGCTCCGATGCGGGACTGGCAATTAATGGCAAAGTATGTATGCTTAGTTTAGTATAATTTAAATTGATTACAATTGTTAATCACTGTTAATCACTCTGGTGGCAGTCCATCCTTCGCCTGCGGCTTCGGATGACTTAGACTATTATAATTAATATTATGGTGGCAGTAGCTCAATGGTAGAGCTACGGGTTGTGGTCCCGTCGGCTGTGGGTTCGAGTCCCATCTGCCACCCCAAAAATGTTTATTTTAAGCCAAAAGTTAGCTTTTAGGTAACAACGATTGTTGCAAGATTGAGTTGGTTAATATGGTTTGGCGTGACCTTGAATTGCCGTTGGATTTGTGCTATACTTTTAAAAGTTCGAAAATTAAAAATGTAAGTTCGTTTCGACGTGTTATTTAAGTGCTAAGTTAGCCCAAGGCGGTCGTTAGCAAAATTCCGTGAGACGAATACCGAAAATGTATTGACGATGTATCTAGTTAACACATTCGGTGTTTGTTTGACGGAATTTTTTATTTTAGCCGACAAATACACCAAACGAGTGAAAGGTGAAAAAACAGATACGAATTATTGATGACACCAAACTTACAGAGGCACAAAAAGAAGCCATTTCTGATTCAATAGCTGAGTTATTTTTTAATTTTTTTTCTAAAAAATCTGCATTAAAGCGTGAAGATTTGGGTATAGACGGGCATTCATGTGTTAATAAGCAAAGCAGGTCGGGGAGTGCACATGTATAAGTATTTGTCAGAGTCCCCATCGATTGACACAATACGGTTGAAAGTACATTATCCTGATTCTTTTAAAAATACAGAGTATTTTGGCGATATTATAAACTGGAGGAGTCTTGGAATATATGACAATAACAAGCGGACATGCAAGATCTGGAGTAGTATAAAATTTCGAGAGGAACAGAAAAAAAATAAACTATATAAACCCCAATATTGGGTCGAGGAGGATTTTAAAAATCCGACTGTTAAATATCTATGGCTGGAGCTATCACTTTCAAAATTTCTTCATGGCACTAATTTGTCTGCAGTTCCTGAAAATGAATTTGTCTTGTTAATCGAGAGATTGGGCGAATTTCTTCATGATATCAAGGTAATTTTACCAGGTCAGGTGGAAGGATTTACAGTAACTAAAATGGCAATTGCAAAAAATATTGATTTTACCCACTTATGCACCGATGAGAATGTGTTAAAATTATTAGCACCTTTTAATTATCGTCCACGCTCAAAATATGAGTATATGGAGGCAAGCGATCCCCAAAAACCAAAACAGTTGAAGTATAATACTGGATTAACAGAAGTGATCTGTTATGCAAAAATACCCGAGATTAAAAAAAATGCCCGTACAGTTGTAGAGCATGAAATCGTTGCTGACTGTAAAAACAAAGTGGTCGGAATTATTAGGTTCGAGGTAACATTGAAAAATAAACGAGCTATTAGACAAAAAATGACGCAACTAGGTCGCAAGCAGCAATCTTATACCTTAAAGGACGTTTTTGTGGGTAATTTTTGGGAGAAGGTATTACGTGACGAGATGGGTAAGATATTCAATCATCCTATTTCAGACTATATTTTTTTAGCCCAACACTCTACACCAATTATTCAACAGGTGATAGATCAAAATTTTAAAACCCTTGATGTACAAGAAAAAATCTACTATTTTCTTGGGAAATTACAAGAATTGGGGCTAGCTGAGACAAAAGATTATTACACTAACCATTATTCACGGAGTGCATGGTATCGCCGTATAAAAAAATTACAAAAATTGCATATAGACCTTAATAGTATACCGCGTCTAGCTTCGAGCAAAAAAATATACGCTTATTTTTTAGGCCAGTTTGGATTAAAATCAACCAAAATTGTTAATCCTAGACAGGACAAGTTATTTTAGAAGTCAAATATTATTGATGCAGAGAATGATTATTAAACTGGTAAAACTTTTAACTCCCAGCCATACCTATAAATTTCAATATTCTTTAAATGCCGTAATTCGTCTTCGAAAGCTGGCATTACTCCAGAGCACACAATCAACCCTTTAACAGCTTGGTTCGTTTCTTTTTCTAAGTAATCCATATACCTACGTAGCTGATTTATGGCTTCTCTACCAATCTTGTTGAGTTTTAATTCAGCAATAATCATTTTACCTTTTTTATTCTCAAATACCAAATCCATTCGACCAACAGGGGTATCAAATTGCCTTCGTACCACTTTAAGCCCATCGCCTAAAAAATGGTGAGTAGTTTCTAGAAAATTTTCCAAGTCCCGCTCAATTATTTCGGTCACCTCGTTAGTTGAAAAAACTTTATTGATTTCAATCCCTTTTTGGTCATTCGCCTTAATCGCCCCCAATAAAGCATTAACATCTGCTTTACTTAATTTTCTCCAATTACGGGCAGCAGACCCAATAATTTGAGTATCAGTAAAACCGTCCTTAAACTTAATAGACAACGATAATTGGCTTGCTAAATTTTTGTCAAATAATAGCGGCCGTTCTAATTTGCGAGATAAAATCGGATCACCAAATAAAATGACGTCATCTTGATATTTACCAGGGTTCTGAAGATACATTTTCAGGTGCGGATTTTTATATTTAGCTACTATGAGTTTATCTTTGACCGCTCCAGCAGTGTCTAAAACTCTATCAACCACATAATACGCCGTGATATACTTTTTACCTTCAATGCTAGCGTGAAAAAAAACATAGTCACCTTTTAAAAAATTATTTCTCATCATCCGTCCTCGACGCCTCACGTCGCCATAAGTAAACTCGCTTAAAAGAGGATCTTCGTGATTATAGATAAATTTGTAAGGTACTAACCAATCCATATTTTAATTGTTCGGGTCGGCCAAACAAAAATGGCCTTCCGTACTTGCCGACAGTCCTTTCGGAGCTGCCTACTGGGGTTTCCCCACGGTAACCAATGAGACGATGGCAAGACGGTTGGCCGTCTTTATGTCTCATTGGATTTAGACCATGCCTTAAGCTGTAATTGCCTAAGGTTTAGGTCACTTAATTATAATCTTAAAATAGCACAGTTTTTGCACCAGTTCAAGGGTAATCCCTCGTAATTTTGGTTGATTTTGAGGGTTTGATTGGCAATAATGACCCCAAACTACTTATAATCAATTATCGCTTTAAAAACGCCCTTTACACACCACTGCAGAAGTGTTAAAGCCCAAGGTAACAAAATAGGGTAAGATCGCTAGCTTTAATGGGGTGTTTTGCGTGGTTGCAAGGCGATCTACAAGGCGATAATGCGGTTTAGGTACTTTATTACCTTTTAAGCAATAATTACCTGCCTAGAGCAATGAATTACGGGGACATCCGTTTCATTTTTGAAAAAGGGTATTAGATTAAGTTATCGCTAAATGAGTTTTGTAAAACATTAACTAAGTTTTTTATGTTTTTGCTTAAGATGAAAAAGATCGGCTTTTCCAGCCGACCTTTTTTGTAAAATTTATTTTTCTAAATGAACTCAGTTTGAAACTGCAAACTCGTATGCAACCCAGCCGCCGATAATATTCTCATTTTCTGGTTCGAGAAAGCGAACCAGACTTAGTTTAGAATCCGTATCAATAACTCTTACTTTCGAGCAATTTGGGGCACTAAATACATTCCCTCGCCTGATTAATTCCTGTATTCTAGATTCATCACTACTAATGGAAAATTCATCAAATGCTTCTTTAGTCTGTGCAACTACAACAATACCAATGCAGTGCTTTTTGTCTTTGTTACCATTGAGTATTCCGACTTGCCCTACAGTAAGCGGTGAACTAAGCTTGACTATTTTGTCTGGCGAATTTTCTGAATCAATTTTATTTACGACAAAATATAAACCTAAACCAATAACAAGAAAAAATATAGAAGCGATAGCACCAACTACGGGAGAATTATTAATTTGTTTCCAATTCATATTTTTTTTGTGCCGTTGCCAGCATTAAATTTTTTATTTAAAAAATATTCAATTACAATCCTTGTTGATTTGCACTCCCCACGTTCTTTGATCCATTGGGCTCGTTTGATCTTCATAGGGTTTATACTTAAGGAGCGTTTTCCAAAAATTAGAGGGTCCCGAATTGTTCCAGTCAAAGCCAATGTCTGCGTGGCCAAGGCTTGCTTTTAATTGTCCCCATGCGGTGAATTGAACTCTTGCAATTTTATCTTTTATTTCACTACTCGTATAAAGCCGACGCATTATATCAAACAAGGCAGATTTTGCGTCAAAACAATTATCAACTTGTCCTAGTGTAGTATTAACTATAATCTCAAAAGGCGGTGTGGATTCAACAGTCGCAGGGTTACCATCTAACGTCCACACCGACACTTCAAAATCACCCGCTCCATTTACAGTTTTAGTGATGAAAGCAATTGGATCTCCAGTTTTTGTAATAGCTTGCGTGGTGGTATTTTGATTTATTATAGGCACTGGCGTGTCTTCCTGATTCTGTATTTTATTTAAACCATTGGTGTTCCGATAATAGTTATTGCCCGCAATCAAAAACGAAACAATAATAACCCAAAACCACCATTTTTTATAAATTTTTTTCTTTTCCTTTGATTTCTCCATAATTATGGACAGAGAATAGACTCACAGTGCCTGCAAGAAAATCCTCGTTTATTATTTCTTGCCTATCGTTGTCTTCTCCCAAACAAAATAGGTCTTCGGAGCCAGCGACAGTGCCTTTCGGCAACTATCCTACCCTCTTTCGAGGACAGACCTGAACGAACAAGTGCTGGTCGAAGACCAACTTTGTGTTCGTTCAGGATTTCTATATTACGCCATATCTCCCACGCATGGGAGACTTAGGACATATTGTACTAAAAAAACTATACCTTGATTCTAAAAAAAAGAAAAGCCCCTAAATTGAGATAAGAATTACGGGGATATCCGTATCACTTTTGAAAAAGAGTTTACTTTTACATGGAAAAGAAGTAAATTTAGAATTGCCAACGAGCCATAAGTTCTATGTTAAGGAATATGGTGCTAAAGCCTACGCGAACAAAAAATGGTCTCCAATCAGCACTTATTCGCGTAGGTCTATACCTGAAAGGGTTTAGGATAGTTGCCTAGAGGCATCATCGCTGGTTACGGAGGCCATTTTTATTTAGAGTAGTTTTTTACTACATAAATTTAGCAGTGGAGTGATGTCGCAAGAGATATATCTAGTCTGATTATTGATAGCTTTAATGCTCGTATTAGATGAGCTCGTTTTTTTTGTAATTACTTTGAAATTTGTTTTAGTATAATATATTGCCAATGCGTATAGTCATTGCTTCTGTACTAACATTGTATTTTTCTTTTAGTTTGTCAATAATTATGTTCAGATGTTCTTTAATGTTTATTTTTGCTGTCTCTTTTTTGATGTCTTCTGTCAGCAGGTGTTTAGGCATTAATAGTTCTGCTGCAAATTGATTGGCCTGTATTTCTTTTATGTCTTCTGCAAGCTGCGAATTTTCATCGCGAAAATAAATTTGTTCTGTATCAACATGCAAGTCATTTGTGCTGTGTAATATTGCATGTGCCAATTCATGAGCTAAAGTGAATCGTTTCCTAGTTTCCATGTGATTTTTATTAACGATAATGACAGGTTGTCCATTTTTGCTACTCCTTTTAATACAACCTGAAACCCCTGGATTGTTAAAAGGTATTTCTATGACTGTAATGCCCATTGTTTCAATGAGTTGCTTTACATTGATTGGTGGGTGGAGATTGTATTTTTTTAATAGTCTTTGGGCGGTAGTGATGGCTTTTTGAATGTTTGTCATAGTGAATTTCACTAAATTTTTTTAAGGTGCAGTATTTCCTCATCGCTTAGTAGTTTTTTTAACTTATTTAATTTAGTTTTATTAACCCCCGTTTTTATTGCTTCTTGTAGAAGGACGTCAGCTGAAGTCTTAAGTGCTTGAGCGATGAGGTGAAGTTGTAGAGCGGATATTTGTTGTTGTCCATTTTCAATAGCTGATAATGAGGCTTTGCTTAAATCCAAATTAGCAATTTCGTTAAATTGCTCTAGAGTTAGACCTTTTCCTTTTCGCAAAGTTCTAATTTTTTTACCTAGGTCAGAATTAAAATTTTTCTTAACAATCATGGGAGGGGCATGTATTGCTTAAAAGTATAGCGTTTATTGTGCTGTCTGTCAAGGCTAGACTTTTTAAAGTTCAGTAATAATTGACAAGATAAAAAATCTATCGTAAAATAAAAAAAGAGGAGACGAAATTGTCTCCTCAGCTTGATGCAACTCGACCCAATCAAAGGGTAAAGGTCGAGAGTTGCTACTTGATTAAAGTATAATACTTTTTTGCTTTGCAAGCAAATCAGATCAGTTAAACATTATGTCTAAACCCAATATTCATTTAGTGCCTTATAAGGGCGAATGGGCTGTTCGACGCGAAGGTTCCTCAAGGGTT
>Ga0156431_145_pt1 | contig 23910 bp, 21 predicted proteins | sample RifOxyA2_FD_108074 | JGI IMG/M metagenome (GOLD analysis project Ga0156431, IMG submission 108074) | Candidatus Jacksonbacteria bacterium RIFOXYA2_FULL_43_12 | reverse complement strand
GGCTTGATTTAAAACATTGGTTAAAACAAAAGGATCTGTGTCGCTGTCAGTAATCAAAACAATTCCCTGATCAGTAACTTTCACCAAAAAATCCTCCTCTACGCTCTCGCGAGGTGTTTTAATGACTAAGGTCACTTGATAATCGCCAACCTCAAGATATTCGTGCTGAACGACTTCGCCGGCCACCGGCGCTGAAAGATCGCCGAAATCCCACCAATATTCAATTTCTGCCGGATCAAATCCGAGCACCCGGCTACCAGTGGCGGAAAATTGCGCCGGCGTATTTATTAAGATAATGCGCTCGCCCTTAATTTTTGCGATTACCGGATCCACCCGAACACCAGCCACTGATCCAGCCGCGTCAGCACAAGACTCCCCTGCCACGCAACCAAACAAAGCCGAAGAAGAGGCGGCGGTTACAGGTTGGGAGCCTGAAATTGGCTCAGCTTGAACTGTTCCGGCAATAAAAAAAACTCCGCCGAACAATGCTAGGACGAAAAATCTCATCATTAAACGTAACATATTGGTCGGTTTCTTAAACATTCAACTAAATTTTGCATCGTCTAAAGTATCCTCCAAAATTCATTGCAAGTCAATGCGAATATTTTTTAACTGCCGGATAACGCCACGCCATCCATTTCGATTAGTACATTTTTCGGCAAATGAGGCGATTCCACTACCGCCCGCGCCGGAAAATTATTTTGAAAATACTGAGCGTAAATTTGATTAAACTCGGCAAAATTTTGCATATTCGATAAATAAACTGTGGTTTTAACCACTTGTTCCAAACTCGATCCGGCCGCCGCCAAAACCGTGGCCAAATTTTTAATTACCTGATGGGTTTGAATTTTGATGTCGCCGGCCAAAAGTTCTCCCTCCGGGGTTAGCGCAATCTGCCCGGCGCAAAAAACAAAGCCATTTGCTTGCACTGCTTGGCTATAAGGCCCGACCGCCGCCGGAGCTTGGGATGTAGTGATGATTTGTTTAGTCATAATAGGGTTTGATAAATTTTCAATTTTTGAAAATTAAGTCATTAAATAATTTGATATTGATTTGTAAATTGAAAATTGAAAATTTTGTCATTTAGCTACTATTCTAACACCGCTCCTTGATGAGCTGACCCGACCAACCGCGCGTAACGATTCAACCAGCCACTTTTGACCGACGTCTCCCACGGAGCAAGCCCATCCATGCGCTCTTTAATTTCCACTGCCGTTAAATCAACATCCAATGTCCGATTGGCTAAATCAATTTTGATCAAATCACCGTCTTGCAGGATAGATATTGGCCCGGCCATAGCCGCTTCCGGCGCCACGTGACCGATGCAGATGCCTCGCGTGCCTCCGGAGAATCGGCCGTCGGTAATCAAAGCGACTTTTTTCCCCAGACCCATACCGACAATCTTGGCTGTCAACTCCAGCATTTCCGGCATGCCCGGACCGCCGCGCGGCCCTTCGTAGCGGATAACGACAACCGCGCCGGCTGTAATCTCTCCGCTGTCAATGGCCGCCAGTGCCGCCGACTGCCCATCGAATACGCGCGCTGGCCCGGTAAATCGCGTGATCTCCGGATCAACTGCGCCGACTTTTATTATCGCGCCAAGCGGCGCTAAATTTCCATACAATACAGCCAGCGAGCCTTGCTCACTCCAGGGCGACTCAAGTTTCCTGACAATTTCTCGCCCCAAAAGATCAAAACGTTCTTTAGGACCACGCCCGCCAAAAACCGTACGGATAATATCCCCCAATGTTTTCCCGGTCACAGTCAGGGCGTCCAAATTCAGCAATCCCGGGCGCTTCTGCAATTCCCGTAAAACAGCCACTACCCCGCCAGCCGCATCAAAATCTTGCATGTGGACAGCCGGATCAGCCGGCGAAATCTTGCACAAATACGGCACCTGTTCGGCTATTTGATTAATTCTCTGCAAAGGATATTCGAACCCGGCTTCTGCCGCCAAAGCCAAAAGGTGCAAAACCGCGTTAGTGGATCCTCCCAGCGCCATATCCAGGGCAAAGGCATTATCTAAAGATGCGGGCGTGATCAATTCGCGCGGTTTAATAAAATCTTTACAAACCAACTCGACGATTAACTCCCCGGTTTCCTGTAACAACTGCCGGCGACGGCTGTCTGCGGCAAGAATCGAACCATTTCCCGGTAAAGCGACGCCTAAAACCTCAGCCAGCGCGTTCATTGTGTTTGCAGTAAACATCCCGGCGCAACTGCCGCACCCTGGACAGGCGTTCTCTTCGAGACAATCCAACTCTTTTTCCGAAATCTTGCCAGCTTGGAACGCACCGACGCTCTCAAAAACGGAAATCAAATCCAGCGACCGTTGCATTTCTAAAAGCGGCAGTGTTTCGCCCTTTCCGGCCGCCGGTCGAAGCCCAGCTTTCATCGCGCCGCCGCCGACATAAATGGCCGGGATATTAAGCCGCACCATCACTTGCAACATTCCAGGGACGATCTTATCGCAATTTCCCAAACACACTAATCCGTCGAACTGATGGGCTAAAACCATGCTTTCGATACAATCAGCAATCAGCTCACGCGACGGTAAAGAATAACGCATGCCCGAATGCCCCATGGCCAGCCCGTCGCAAATGCCGATCGTGTTAAATTCGAAAGGCACGCCTCCGGCCAGGCGAATACTGTCTTTAATGATCCGCCCAAAACCCGCCAGATGCTGATGGCCAGGCACAACATCAACGTAAGAATTAGCGACGCCGATAAAAGGCCGATCAAAATCTGGTTTCTTAAGCCCTAAAGCGCGCAATAAACTCCGGTGCGGCGCCCGGCTTACCCCTTTTTTGATTTGGTCTGATCTCATCAATGCTAATTACTTTTAACTAAACAAAAAATGCCCGCCTTAATGAGCCTTTTGACTTTGATCAAAAAACAAAATCGCTTCCCTTGAAAGCTCCGAGCTAAAACGGCACGTCCTCATAAATCATGCAGGCATCTAGCTTAGTATATTCGAATAACTCCTCGTCCCGAAAGAAACGTTTGGTCTCTTCTTGGGCGGCTTTCGGCGAATCTGATGCGTGGATCAAATTTTGATTAGACATCGCCAAGTCACCCCTGATCGTGCCGGCATCAGCCTCCACACCCTTGGTGGCACCGGTAACCAAGCGAACCGCGGACACCGCGTCCGTGCCTTCCCAGGCCAAAACTAAAACCGGCGAATGCATCATGTATTCCTTCAGCCCCTGAAAAAAAGGCTTGTCTTTGTGGTGTACATAATGTTCGGCCAGAATCGCGTCGTCCAGCCGCATCATCTTACAGCCGATTAATTTTAAACCCTTGCGTTCAAAACGCGAAATAATTTCGCCTAGTAAGTTACGTTGCAAGCCGTCCGGCTTAATGATAACTAAAGTTTTTTCCATATTTTTTGACTTTTTTATTTTGACTTTTTGTTGCTAATAACTTCTTCCAATTTTTTGACGATTTCCGTCGGCGTAAAATTTGATTTAATTAAATAATCATCCGCCCCTAAAGCCTTGCCTTTCTCGACGTCTTCGTCTTGCCCTAAATTTGTCAGCAATATTACCGGAATATCTTTCGTTCCCGGTTCTTCTTTCAGCCGCTCCAAAACGGAAAAACCGTCAATTTTGGGAATGATGATATCCAATAAAATGGCGTCCGGTTTAAAATCCGCTATTTGTTTTAAACCTTCCTCTCCGTCTAAAGCTATCGCGACTTGGTAACCGGTTTTTTCCAGCTTTGTCTGATAGAGATGCGAGAGCGTGCGATCGTCTTCGACGATTAATATTTTTTGTACTTTAGTGATAGACATATTTTAGCGTCTAGCCTTAATGCTAGCGTCAAAAACTTTAGCCAATAATGGCATCGGCGCCGGCCGGCCGCTCCACAGCTCGAATTGCCTGGCGCCCTGACCCAAAAACATTGTTCGGCCGTTGATTACCCGGCACCCAGCCGCTTGCGCGTCTTTTAACAGCTTGGTCGCCGTCGGATTATAAATTGAATCAAATACTACTTTTGCCCCGGCGACAGTTTTTTTATCAAGTAAACTCTGCCCGCGCAATTTGCCCATGCCAACCGGCGTGGCATTAATTATTAAATAAGGTCGCCGCTCTAAAACTTTCTGATCAAGATTGTCTAAATTACTCCAACTGCTGGCGCCAAAGCGCTTAGCAAGTAATTGGGCTGACCGCTGTTCACGATTAAAAATATGCAAACTGCCGCCCTTTTTTTTAATCGCGAAAGCCACTGTATTGGACACGCCGCCGGCGCCCAAAAGCACCACTGTCTTGCCTTTTAAACGCACGTCGGCAAGCGAAAGTTCGATGCCGGTAATATCGGTATTATACCCCTTTAATTTGCCTTTCTCATTAATGATCGTGTTAACGTTGCCCAAGACCTCAGCGACCGAGTCCAGTTCGTCTAAATAAGGAATCACTTTCTCCTTATACGGCATGGTTACGGTTAACTCGCGCCATCCCAAAGCGCGCATTCCGGCGATCGCACCCTTGGGATCAAGCGTTGGGAAAGCCAAAAAAACAACATTTAACTTATGATACTGGGCCGCCGCGTTATGAATGGCTGGTGATAGCGTATGCTCCAATGGATATCCGATAATGCCGCAAACTTTAGTCTCTTTATCAATTATCATAAATTTGACAGTGCGAAATTTGCCAATTAAATCGACGCCTTTAGTTGCCCAAGAATCCACGCTAACGCTTCGCGATAACTGTCCTCTCGTTTTCCCATAAAAACTTGATCGCAGGCGTCACGAGTAACAAAAACCGCGCGCCAAGTTTCGCGCTCCAAAATATTGGACAGATGCACCTCTGCTTTTTTGCCTGGAAAATCGCGCAGGGCATCTGCCAGCGCATAGCTATAATGCGTTAGCGCTCCGGGATTGATGATTAAGCCGCTGGCAGTCCGCTCTTGCTGAATAAAATCGATTATCGCCCCTTCGTGGTTTGATTGAAAAAAATAAATCTTGCCGCTAGGCGACAGGGTATTAAATTCATTTTGCAGTATTTGATTTATCTCGTCAAGGGTTTTCGCGCCGTACTGATTAGGATCGCGCGCCCCGAGCAGGTTAAGGTTCGGCCCGTTGATAACGAGGATGGTTGATGTTGTCATTTATCAAAAAGCCACGTTATCCAATTTTAATTTAGCCATAATTTCCCCGATTACCCGATCAACATTATTGTCCGAAGTATCAACGACCATATCCGCCAGCGAATAGTAACGCTCTTTCCGCCGATTCCAGACTTCGCGAATTTCTTCGGCAGAGGATTGGTCTTTGGTCAGTGGCGGGCGATTGGGATCACTTAGAATTCGTTGCACTAAAACTTCGATCGGCGAGATTAACAAGATAACCTTGGCCCGTTCTAAAAGCTGTAGATTGTCTTTGTACATAAAAGTGCCGCCGCCAACGGCAATAATTTTATTGTCCAGCTTTGCCAAACGCCGGACCACCTGCCGCTCAATCCGGCGAAAATATTGCCAGCCATCGCGTTCAAAAATGTCGCGAATCTTGCGCCCTTCCTGCGATTCAATAATATCATCTGTATCGATAAACTCTTTTTGCAATACTTTGGCTAAAGCCCGGCCGATCGTAGTTTTGCCGGTTGCTCGATAACCGGTAAGGATTATGTTCATTGCATTTTTTTCCACTCCTGCCAAAAATCGGGAAATGATTTAGCCACGCATTTTGGATTTTTTATTATTATACCAGGTAGGATTAATTTCGCAACCGCGAAAGCCATCGCCAGCCGATGATCGTTGTAAGTTTCAACGATGATTTTTGATAATGGCTTTTTGATATCCGGGCAACCGACAATTTCCAGCCCGGTTGGCCGCTCTTTGACCGCGACGCCAAATTTTCTAATTTCCGTCGCCAGTGCCCGCAACCGGTCAGTTTCTTTTAGCCGCAAGTTGGCAATATTTTTGATTCTGGTGCGCCCAGCCGCAAACATCGCTAAAACCGCCAAAGTTGGTACCATGTCCGGCATATCATTTAAATCGAATGTTCCGCCGCGCAACCCTTGCCCGCCCTTCAAATCAAGCCCAATTTTTGATGCTTTAAATCGCGCACTCGGCTGTAGTTGCTGAAGAATTTTGATAAAATTGACGTCCCCGCCGGCATCCAATTTAAGTCCTGGTAATTGAACTCGTTTACCGGACAAAACCGCGCCAGCCATAAAGTAACTGGCCGCCGAAGCATCAGGCGCAACTTTAAAATCGCACTCGTGATATTGAGTTCCACCTGGCACTTTAAAAACTTGATAATTTTTGTTTGTCACTTTAACCCCAAATGCCTGCATCACCTCTTGCGTCATCTCCGCATAAGGACGGGACGTTAACTTACCTTGAATTTTGATTTCGCTCGACTCCTCAAAATACGGGGCTGACAACAAAATTGACGATAGATATTGGCTCGATGCCCCCCCGTTTAAAATAGTCCTACCGCCTAAATTTTGAATTTTGACCTGCCTGCCAATAAGACAGGATTTTGAACTTTGAATTTTTAACGGCGGACACCCATTTTTTTTTACTGATTCTATTTTGACCCCTAACGGCACCAGCGCCTCCAGCAAATCCCCGACTGGCCGCTCTCGCATTCTAATTGAACCGGTTAATATAGTTGACGATAAATTTGACGTATTTTGACGCTGACGATGCGCCACCAGCCCCAACAAAGTCACCAAAAACCGTAGCGTTGTCCCGGCATTGCCGACGTAGATTGATTTTTTCGGCAGTCGTAACTTATCTATTCCACCCCACACTTCTAAATAATTTATTTGAGATTTTGATTTTAGATTTGATTTAAAATTTAAAATTTGAAATTTAAAATTTATTCTCACCCCCAACGCTTTCAATGCAGAAATCATGTATCGGCTGTCTTCGCAATCAGCCCAACCAAAAATTCGCGTTCGCCCTTTCGCCAACGCCGCGCAAATCAACACCCGGTTAGTAATGCTTTTAGATCCGGGGAGATTGATTGTGACTAAATTCTCTGTTGGCATAGTTTTAATGAACTACCCCCATAACAAAATAAATGTTTACTTTAGACATAATCACCAAGAAACAATAACCAAGTGTCCAAATAATAACCAATTTTTAAATAATCAATGACCAAATTATTTGGTTATTCAGTCATTGATTATTGTAATTTGTTTGCCTGCCCGCTTCGCGTTGCGAAGCAAGGCGGGCGGGGATACTTGTATCTTGGTGATTGGTTATTCCATTTAGTTTTTCACTTTTAATTTTTAATTTTGAATTTTGCACCATTCTCCGTCCACCATTCAGCATTCATAATCGATTGCCCGGCCGCACCGCGAATTGTGTTATGCCCTAAAATCGTCATCTTGATTCCGTTGGTCAAAACTCTATCCGGCCTGATCCGGCCAATAGTCACCGCCATCCCTCGACCGGTATCGCGATCCAATCTGGTCTGCGGCCGCAGAGGATTCTCGGTTACCACTAGAGTCTGCTTCGGCGCCATCGGCAACCCTCGAAAAGCACTGCCAAAATCAGTCAACGCTTTTTTGATCTCGTTGACGCTTGCGCGCCGGCCAAGTGATATGTGCAAATCTTCCAAATGCCCCTCTAACGTGCAAACTCGCTGACAACTCGCGGAAATTTTAATTTTAACGTCTTTGATTTCCAGTTCTTGTTTTGAATCATTTGCCCTCACTTTGTCGTCGCTTGTTTGTGATTTGATCAAGGAACCTAGTATTTTTAGCGGCTCGTTCTCGACTTTCTCCTCTTCTCCGCCGATATACGGCAACACGTTATCAACGATGTCCAAAGAAGCCACCCCCGGATAACCGGCGCCGGAAATCGCCTGCATTGTGGAAACAATTACCTGTTTTACGCCAAATGCATCAACCAAAGGTTTTAAAGCCAAGACCATTATAATAGTAGAACAATTTGGATTAGTCACAATAAAACCCGGCCAGCCGCGCCGCTTTTGCTGAACTTTAACCAATTTTAAATGATCAGCGTTGATTTCGGTTACGACTAACGGCACATCAGGTTCATTGCGCCAGGCTGAGGCGTTCGAAAAAACTTGATAACCGGCCGCGGCAAACTGCGGCTCCGCCACTTTCGCAATATCGGTTGGTAAGGCCGAGAAAACAATTTCTATTTTTCGACCTTTTAGGCTATTCGGGGTTGCGTCTTGGACAATGATATTTTTGACTTCCTCAGGGATCTGTCCAGAAACCAACCAATTAACTACTTCGCCGTATTGCTTGCCAGCAGAAGTTGTCGAAGCTAAAAGTGCTTTGATTTTAAAATAAGGATGATGCTCTAAAAGCTGGATGAATCGCTGGCCAACCGTTCCGGTCGCGCCAAGCACCGCTACATTTATTTTACGCATAATATTGAATATTAAGTATAAAGCATAACGATCACTAATACTTTATACTTGATACTTTATACTATCCAATAAATTCTCGATGAAACTTGCGCACCAGCTCGTTAACCTGCTCTGGCGCCACAATCGCTTCCAAGCGCACGCATTCTTGATAAGGAAAAGCGCCCAAAACTACTCCCTGGCAAGTTTTGGCTAATAAATGATTAAACCGCTCGACTAATGTCCATGATAAATCGCCGATAACATTAACCATCGAAACGTCTTGCGCTTTTAGTTGATAATTTAAACTTTTGATTTCCGCCTCGCATTTTAACGTGCCATGCCCATTCTTCTCGATGACGATATATAAAGTATCGCGCGTATTTCTAATTAACGCCATATTTATTTTATTTTGGGTTATCACTGCCGTGATTTCTGCGAGCGCGCCATAGTGTTTAATTTTTTCGCCAACGAGAGTCAGCAAGCGCAAATTATTTTTAGAGCTGATAATCAACGCACCACTGACATTGCCACCCTGAGATGAAATGACGGTTTTTAAATTTGGATCTTTGATGTACGTTACCTCGACCGCAGTTCCGGCTTGGCGGATCAAGGCCATCGATTTGTCGTGAATTACTTTGCCTGATTCCTCGGCTTGATCATAATTTAACGCCTTAACCGTCCGCGCGCCAGAGACAATCTTGGGATCAGCGGTCAAAACTCCTGGGACGTTTTTCCATAAAATTACTTTCTGCGCTGATAACGCCGCTCCCAAAAGACAGGCCGTGGTATCAGACCCGCCCCGTCCGAGCGTTGTCGTTTGATTGGAACGAGTTTTACCAATAAACCCGGTTAAGACCGGCACAAACTTGACCTGCTTATTTAAACGAGCCCTGATATTGCGCGCGCTGGCCAGATAGTCGATGTTGGCATCACCAAAATTCCGATCGGTCATAATCCCGATTTCTTCGCCGGTAAATCGCCGACATGGAATGCCGTGCTGGATTAAAAGTTCGGTAAATAATAAGGACGACAGCCGCTCGCCGTAAGACAGCAGTTTATCGCTCACCTCGGCAATCTCGCCAAAGCTCGCCACGATTTTTAAATCCTGCTCTAATTGCGCGATCGCCGCCTGCATTACTACGCTTATTTTGGCGTCGCCTTTTAGACAATCCTGGATCCAAGCCAGATGTTTTTTCGTGATGTCAGCAATAAATAATTTTACGATTCCGTTGGCTTTGCGCTTTTCATGGAGCCGGGTAATTACCAAAACCAGCTCGTCGGTCACGCCTTTTAGCGCCGACACAACAACAATCGGCTTATCACCTTTTTTAAGCTGATTTTTAATCTGCCCTACAGACAATTCCACCAGCCGCGGATCATCCATAATTTCCCCGCCAAATTTGTTGATAATAATTTCTCTAGTTTTGATTTTTAAACTGTGCATAAATTATCATAAACCTCCTTAATACTTTATACATGCCTGCCCGCCGAAGCCTTGGCGTAGGCGGGATACTTGATACTATTTCACTGTTCTTTGATGCTTTCTTTTATTTTTACGCCAAAGTGCCGGCCATAACCTTCTTCCACCAAACCCAATACCAAATCCCCGGCTTTTAATTTCGTGATTGATGCCGGCGATCCATCCGGTGTTGTTAATCTTATAGTTTCGGCATTCTGCATAACCAAAGTGATTTCTCGCGCCTGATACTTTGCGCGCACCAAAATCATTGGCCGCTTTTCGATTTTAGCCCGGCCGACATAAACAACTTGGGTATTGCCGCGCGGATCAGACACCAGGACGCCAACACCTGCTTTTAACTCGCCGGCATACTGGGTTTGGCCTTCCGCAAGTCGGACATACGCATGCACTCCGCCGATATTCACGCGAAACGGACGCGGATCGCAATAAGGCGAAGCGACATTTTCGTTATGAACCAAAAACATGGCCGAGGAAGAATCTCCAGCCAACATTCCCACCCCCGGCTCCAAAATAGAGGTGGTGTCAACGCAAACGCGATCACCCATTCCTAAAATTTCGGTAGACACAATTTTAAATTTTACCAAAGCCAGCCGCTCATTATTGGCCGCCCTGATAGCTTCGCCGGTCGCTTTAATTTCCGCCGGCTCATCGCTTTCCAACAGCACACCGTCCGCCCCTTTTTCCAGCGTCTCCAACGCCACTTTAGCCTGTTTAGCGTCGCCAACGGTTTGAATCAAATTAGTCGTTTTGGAAATCAAATTCTCAAGCGGAATAATTGTCCAATCGCGATTTTTAATGATCACCGGGATTTTGCCCTGATGCTTTACCACCTCTGCTTCGCGTTCTTTTTTGTCGATTAACACTTCAACGACATCTTTCCCCAATACCAAATCAGCTTGCTGACCAGTGGAAATCACTTTGACCTTAGCCAAAATTTTGACTTCATCAATTGCATCAGCCGGCACATAAACTGCCTGCGCTCCGGATTCGATTGCCGCGGTAATTAATTTTTTCTTATAATTTTTAGGTTTGTACCAAAAGAGTTTCATAGTTATAAATCAGTTTTCCAGTTAACGAGTTAACGTGTTAACGGGTTGTCTCCTAAAGATATAACCCTTTAACTCGTTAACCCGTTAACTATATAACCATAAAAATTAAGTCCCATGAACTACCGCTACTACATTCTTAACCATTGTGGTGACATCATCAGCCTGAAAGACATTCCGGCCGCAAGACACGCCCTTGGCGCCCGCAGACATGGCATCTTTAATCGACTGTAAAAAATCTTCCGGCGAGCCTTTTGATCCGCCAGCGATCACGACCGGAATTTGACAGCCGGCCACAACTTCTTTAAAACTATCACTCGAGCCGGTATAGTTAACTTTGACGATATCAGCCCCCAACTCGTAGGCCAGCCGCGCCGCGTGCGCCACGCTTTTAACAGTCAAATCATTGATAATTTGACCATTTTTTTGATCGCGAACATACATCATTGCTAAAAGCGGTATGCCTTCGCGTTCGCAATCACGGGCAACTCGCCCCAAATCGGCCAGCATCTCTGGTTCGTACTGATTACCTAAATTAACGTGAATTGATACGCCGGTCGCGCCCAATTCCACGCACTCTTTAGCGTCAGCCACCAGCATCTTGCGCAATGGCACGCCTAAACCGCTGGAAGCGGAAATGTGAATTAAATAAGGCAAACCCGCCAGCGCCGCTTGATTTTGTTTAACGATCCCTTTATGCAAAATAACCGCGTCAACGCCGCCCTTTTTTACTTTTTCCAAAATTGATGACATTTCGACTAACCCAGCCATCGGCCCGTCAGTCACTCCGTGATCCATTGGAATAATCACGGTTCGTCCTGTTTTTGGATTGAGAATTTTATTAAGTCGTTCTTGTTTTAACATAGTTTAGGGTTAATGAACATAGACTGTCCGATAACTGTCATTCCGAGCGCTAGCGAGGCCAGCCAGAGGCTGATCACCCTTAGGGGTGGAATCCCTTTCTGTAATAGTGGCTTGAATAAGGCCTGCCTACCAGCAGGCAGGGATCCCTCGACTTCGCTCGGGATGACAAATTGACGTTTTTGCTTATTCTCAGATAGTCTATGTTCTTTGTTCGCTGTTGTTCCCTACGTTAACAAAAATACCGACCCTTATGGATCGGTTTTTTAGGATTTAATTTCTATTTATTTTAATGAAATAATTCCTAATATTCCGATCCGGCGGTCGGTTGCAAAAAATAATAGAGGCTAAACCAGATTGTATTGGATATTAGTTTCATTCTTAAAAGTAGTATATAGTAAAATGGCAAATGTTGTCAAGTTCGCCACGTCGCTCGCGAGCGACGTAGCCCGCACTAATTCGCAAATCAAATTTTGACTACCTTATGCCTTGAGCCGAAGGCGGCTTCGGCCAACCAATAGACTTGAATCACCAGCCATTGTCGGAATTTAGTTCGGGGTCAAGCTTGCGCCACGTTGCAATTCACCAATAATATGTGCTAACCTAAAATTACGTATGCAACATCACCTTATTTTTATCCCTGGTGCAGGGGATCACAGTTTATTGCTCTCGATAATTTTGCGACTTTATAGCGGGTTATCAGCGGAAATCCATATCTTTGGTTGGCGATCTGTCACCCCTTCGCTCGCGGACAAACAACAAGCCTTGCTCGACAAAATTGACGCCCGATTTGCTGAAGGCAATCAAATCTCACTCGTTGGAACGAGTGCCGGCGCTCGCGCCGCAATAAACGCTTTGGCGGCACGCCGGGATAAAATCCACAAAGTAGTATCTGTCTGCGGCCGGATCAAAACTGGTCCGTATCTTGATAAACTGACCCCATTTGAGCAAAAAGAGCTGTCGGTAAGGGCATTAAAAGAATGCGAGCAAAATCTGACTACTCTGACCAGTCAAGACAAACAGAAAATTCTGACGATCAGACCGCTCTATGATGAAGTGGTGCCAACGGACACCGTCCCGATTCCTGGCGCGACTAACATAGTTATCCCCTCTATCATGCACTCATTGACTATCGCCGCCGCGCTGGTTTTTTATCGGAAGCGAATTATGGAGTTTTGTATAAGAGGATGTAAAATCGAACGAAGAGGAAAAAAATAAAAAAACTATTACAAAATAATAGTCGGCAATAATAAAAAAATTTTGTTGCACTAATTTTGCTCAATTATAAAAACACCTCCTCATAGGTATTTTTATAAATCACCAAATCTTCCTTATTTCTTCCTCTTCTCGCGACCGCACTCCAGACTTACTTGTATATTACTCCGTAATATCTTTTTTTATTTTTCTAGCCTCTTTTATGAAAAACTCTTGCCATTCTTTCGGCTTAACTTCTTTTATCATCTTTGGATAATCTTTTACTTGTTCGGCTTGTAAAAGTTGGCTACCCCATTGCAATAAATCAATGTGCCAATCAAATTTTATTCGAGCTTTTTTTAACAAACTATCTATATCCCAACCCTTAAGCTGAATAATAAAATAAAGGTCAAGATAATCACGGGCTCTCGGCTTTTGATAAATAGTAAAAACCTTATTAACCGCTATATCTAACAAGCTGTCTATACTCAAATTACCTTTTGATAAACCCTTTTCTATTCTGGGAAAAGGAAAATAAGTGAACTCGGTTTTTATAACTTCGTTTGGAAAATGCAGAAAAAATAAATTACGATTAAAACTTTGTTGTGCGTCTATTTTCCCAAATCCAGTTTTCTCTTTAACGCTCTTTAAAAAAACAAAAATAGTTTGCGGGTCAACTTCGTTTTCAGAAAAAAAATCTAAATCTTCAGAAAATCGATGATGCAAATAAAATTCTGCTAAAGCAGTTCCGCCAGTTAAATAAAAATTTTGGCAAATATCTTTGCTTTGGCTGATAATTTCTAATACTTTGACCTGATTTTCGCTTAAAATTACTTTTGGGGCCATAAAAGAAAAGAAAGATACCTTTTTTTATTTGGATCTAAATTAAGTAAACCCCAATACTCTTTTAATTCTGACTGCTGTATCTTTTCTTTGCCCAAACCAAAATTAATCAGCTGTTCCAACCGCCAAATTTTGTATTGCTTTTTATCCTTTTTTAATTCTTTTGTATCAATAGACCAATTGTACATATTTATCGATTTATAGCCTAATCTTAGCATAAAATTACACTTAATGCCAGACTGACGCCTCACTCCCCCGCATAAACCTCTTCAATCAATTCAATATACATCGCCGCGCTCCAGGCCTGCGCGAAACAGCCGCTGGATTCCAATTTTGAGGCCGAGCTGACTTCGCTGTGCTGGCCAATCGCCCCTTGCCAAAGAATATCTCGGGTACTGGCCGCGATAATTTGATCAATATATTTTTGAAAGCGCTTTTGATCGGTCCGATGCAACACCAGCGCCGCGAGATTGTTGAGATAAAACCAGGAATCGCCGTTGTGATAACTGGCTGAATTCTCGCCGGTATGAGAATTGATAAACCTTGAGTCGGTTTGATCAATCGTCGCCAGCCCGCCCCAAGACAACCACAATTTTGGTAAAATATTATCAAAGCATTGTGCCCACTCTTCTTTGGACAATAATTTAGGGTAAAGATAAGCCGCCAAAAAAACATTCGGCCGAATCGTCCAGTCAGCCAAACCATCAGCCAAAATTTTACCGTCCCAAAATTCCGCCCGAACCGTCATCTCTAATTCACGCTTTAAATCATCATAAAATTTATTATTGGTTAACCGCCAGGCTAATTTATACATCAAAAGGCGTTGAGCTTGAAGTTCGATTGGCGCGCCAGATCGCGGCAAACTATCCATCCAAGTTTCCTGCGCGTCAGCCAGCGCCAAATCATCGCGGGTTTTATATTTTAATAAACCAGCCAAGCACTTTTCTAAATCGCCGGCAATGCGTTTGATTGACGCTTTGTCCAACAACTCTTCGCCCAGCCAATCAAAAACGCGTTTAAATAGCCAGGCGGCCGCGTCAGCATTCGTACCTCCAGCGCCAAATTGATTTACTTGTCTCCCATCTTCGCCCAAGTTGGCCAAATGCCGATTGAGAATCGTTTCCGCCAACGGCCAATTTAAGCGCGACAGCGCCTCTAACGAGATCGCTTCATCACGGCTCCAAATCTGAAAAAACCAGGGTAATCCGGCATAGACTGAGCATTTTGAGCTTAACATTTTTGACCCGACAATTTTTTCCGCGGTCGTAAAAATTGACTCCTGCTGATCGCAAACCGCTAAACCGGCCAGTGATTTTTTGGCGGCTAGATTCGCCCACTGAATTTCTTCCGACGCTAACTTAAATTCCAAAGCCATCGCGTCAGCCCGGCTCTTGCTTTTTAATTTCATTGACTGGCGCCAAACTTCTTCGGCAATTTTTATAGCCGCTTGCGGACTAGAACCCACCGCCATAACTAATTTACTGCACTCGATATGAGCGGCCCGATATACATAACATTCATCAGGCGGCGAGGCGCGCATTTTATCTTGAGGATAATATCGCGCAAACCATGTACCGCTGGTTAAAAAATCTTTTGCGTCAGCTCGGACTGCCAAATAAATTTCATCATTTTGATAATGATATTTAATTATGAGCCCGCCCTGGATTCTGGAAACTTGATACTGCCGGCCCCAAACCGGCAGATCATAAGACTGCCGAATATCTAAAATTAATTCTAATACGACTGCCTTTGATGCTTCGTACGAGAGCGCCGAAAAACCTTCAGGCAATAAATATTTTTCGCTGATTGACCCCCGCGACCGCTGTGCGAAGTTAAAATGATAAGTTAAACCGGTAACCGCGGAATTTTCACCAGCCACGTCCAAATTATCCATAATCTTCCAAAGCTTGCCGTTGATCCGAGTAAACCAACCCTGATACCGCGAAGTCGGCGCACTCCCTAACGCTAAGTAACCGCCGATTCCATCGGTCAACAAAAAACCGAGATTATCATCCCGGATCTCTTTTTGCAAAGTTTTATTGCCCAAAATATATTTAACCTCCATACGCCCGCTCCAAAGCTTGGTTATGAGCCTGGATATAATTATCGACCAACACTTGCCAATCGCATAACGCGGCCAGTTTTCTGGCTTGAATTTTATTTTCGATGCGTTCGCGCCGCGAGTAACCGGCATAAGTATGCAAAATCGAAGTAAGATTATTAACGACTTCTGCGTCAGTTTTATTAAGCCGCTTCAGGACAAAAATCCCGGGCTCATTTTTATCTTTAACTTCATCTTGCAAATAACGGCCAAATCCAGACAAGTCCGAAGTCACCGACGCAACGCCCAAAGCCGCCGTTTCCAGCGGCGTGTAACCCCAAGGTTCATAAAAACTGGCAAAAACTCCCAAATGCGCGCCGGTGATGCTTTCGTAGTAGCTTAAATTTAAAAGCCCGTCACTGCTGGTTAAATACAAGGGATAATAAATAATTTTAACCCGGTCCTCCTCGCGATTCAAAAGGCCCATTCCTTCGCACATTTTTATGATCGCGTCATTCGGATCGATCAAATCATGGGTGCAAATCGGGGGTATTCCTTTCCGTTTGATTTTCATAACTTTTCGTTTCAGCTCGCGCAAAAACTCCTTATCATGGCTAAACAAATTTCCTTGCGTCACCGTCTCCCCGGCCATCAGCGAATCCAAAATATTTTCCTTGAGTTCCTCAATCACTTCCTCAAGCGAGTCTTTGATATCGCGGTAACCTTCTCGCGCCTCGATGATCTCCGGCTTAATGCCGCGAATCTGAGTCGGCACCCAAATAAAAGCAACCACTGTTTTGCGGCTACCCTCTTTTTTTAACTGTTCATTAAGAGCCGCCAGGGACTGGATAAAACAATCAATGCCTTTGTTGTGCATTTCATAACGGCCGACAGTAAAATACAAAAGGGTTTCGGTTATGTCGAAAGTATAATAGGGGAAAAAATAATAAATGATGAATTCACGGATCCGCGTCCGTTCGATGTTATGTTTGATGGCCGCTTCCTCAAACGTCGGAAATTTTGCCAAATCTAAACCATTCGGTAAAATAATATCCGGCTTTTTCCCGAGCAGATACTCCGCTTCCAAACCAGTGATGGCACTAACCGTCGAAAAAACATTGCTCTCGTGGGCCAGCACTGTTTCCATTTGATGCTTGTCCGCCACGTGATGTTCATAAGCTTCGGCATAAGCGTTTAAATTTTTCAACTCGGCGTATAAAGGAACGTTGCTGTTGGCTAAAGTCCGGCCCAGTAAAGTAGCGTGAGTCGTAAAAACAGTCGCCACCGGCACCTGCTGTCTTTTGAGATATATGAGCCCGGCGCCGCTGAGCCACTCATGAAATTGAGCCACGATTTTACGTTCAGAATTGCTCTTGGCCAGCTGTTCCAATAATTTGCCCACTGCCCAACCCCACACCACTGGTTCGGTAAAATCATAGCCAGCTCCCAGCGAATCAATTCGGAAACTATCCCAAAGAGCTCCTTTAATTGCGTCAGCTTGCCCCCAGAGGTTGATAAAATCAATCAAAATTACCGCCGGCTCTCCCTCAATTAACCATTTGCCGTAATGGCATTTAATCCCCTCGGTCTCCAAGGCGTTAAAAATTCCTTTCCAATCATCTGGCGGGACTTCTTCCTGGAATTCGCCTTTAGCTTTATCAGTAAAAAAAGGACCAACCAAGTAATAATTATCTCGGTAATAGTTTACTAATTGCGCTGCTTTGGAAATCAAAACCGTGTAAATCCCCCCGACTTTATTACAAACTTCCCAGGAAACCTCCACTAAGCAGTCTGCGTTAGGTTTGACTTTGGCAGACATATTAAATTAGTAGTAGCGCTTAAGTCGCAAATCAACTTTATTAAAGGCTGTTCCCTGCCGCTTAACTTTCCGCAATTCCTGGGCCAGTGCCGCGTCCGCCATTACCGCCTCCACCCAGTTGGCAAAATCATTCTTCAGGCCGTTGACGTGCCAAAAAAATACTTCGCCGGGCATCGTCTGTAAAGCTGACCGTAAATCCTCCAAATTGCGCAATGTTCCACCGCCATAAAGCCAAAACACTTGGTCATCAGGCGCTGTTTTAAGCGGTAGTTTTCCTTTTTTGATGTGAATAATCATAAATGATGCTAATTAGTCTAATTGACGTTCTCGCCTTTCGGCATCCCTAGCCGCAGGCGCAAATCGTGAATAATGTTCATAAAATAAATAAAACAATCATAAGGGCTATCATAAGGGTTAAAATATTTATGAACATCGCCGTCGGCAAACCATTTAGTGCACATATAATAAAAATGGTCAGCTGTTTGCAGTTTACGCCAATCATCAATCATTTGCGCATCCCCGCTGGCCAAAATCGGGCCCTCTAAATCATACAAATGTCGGATCGCCGCCTGTTGCATTTGATTACCCAGCCAAGCGCTTAAATCGCGTTCCGTATCTGCCCAAGTAATGGTATTATGAACGTCCAACTCCCCCATGGCCGGGAATGCGTCTACTACTTCCCCTGGGGTTTTAAAGTCATTATCCGGATAGGCCAAAACTTTGTCCGGCAAAGCCCGCAAAAAATGAAAAATTCCGGTCGATTCCCACTGATGCTCGCCGAAAGTCTCGTAATCCATAAAAAGATTAATCGTGTTGCCATTGCCGTTAGCTTGATTAATCCAAGCGGCAAATTTATCGGCTGTCAACGGCCACTCGCTCCAGCCCTGGGTCGAAAACCGGAACGACATATCATCGCTCAAACGATAATTCCGCAAGAGCACCTTAAGCTTATCCGCAGTTCGGGCATGATACAAAAAATTCGGCGAGCGCCAACCTAAAACATGGTCAGCGCCTTCGGCCAACATGCCCTTATATCCGAGATCCTGCACAAACTTGGCCATTTCGTTATTGAAAATCAACTCGGTATTTCGAAAAACCTGGGGCGAGTAGCCGAACAATTGCTGTAATTTTTCCCGATGCAGGGCAACTTGCCTGGCAAAATCTTCTTTCGAATAAAGATAGGCCAGCGAATGATAATAAGTTTCCGCAATCAGCTCAACCGAACCGGTATTAACCAAATCCCGAAAGCTTGTAATCACTTCCGGATGCGATTGTTCCAACTGCTCCAACAAAGTTCCGGTAAGGCTAAAACTAACTTTAAAACGCCCGCCAGTTTGCTTAATCAAATCCAAAAGTAATTGATTTGTCGGCAAGTAACTTTTAAGGGCGATGCGATCCAAATAACTCCGATTCCGCTCTTCGTCAAAATACGGCTGGCCGCGTCCGATATCAAAAATCGGATAGCGCCGCAGGCGAAAAGGTTGATGGGCATGTAAATAAAGGCAGACTGAAGGCATAAATAATAAATATTATTTTTTTAAAAAATGACGCGTAATTTATTCTCTGTTTATAGAGGCAGAGGCGCCAGCAGGCGATGATACACTTCCAAGCACTTCCGGGCGGCGTCGCGCCAACTAAATTTTTTGACTTCCCGCGAGCCGTTTTCTTTCAAACCCTCCTGCAACTCTGAGTACCGCAAGACAGCGACAATCTTACTGGCCATCTCGTTGACATCCCAAAAATCAACTTTTAAACAATGGTCAATAACTTCGGCAACTCCAGATTGTTTAGAAATTATCACCGGTGTGCCGCTGGCCAGCGCCTCGAGAGTGGTAATGCCGAACGGTTCAGAAACAGAAGGCAACACGTATAAGTCAGCCAATTTATACAACTGCCGCAATTCTTCGCCTCGTAAAAAACCGGCAAATAAAACTTTGTCAGCCAGACCCAAAGCCGCCGCTTCCCGAATTACTTGAGCTTCCATGTCACCGCTACCGGCTATAATGAACAAAGCGTTCGGTTCAAAATCAACTACTCTTCGAGCCGCGCGCAAAAAAACGTCCGGCCCTTTTTGCAGGGTAATCCGTCCGACAAAAAGGACAACTTTTTTGCCGCCTTGTTTTAAATGCTGGAGCGATGAAACGGAGACATTGTAATCTCGCGGCTCAATGGCATTATGCACTACTTTGATTTTTTCCGACGGAATTCCGTAATGCTGAATCACTTTATTCTTGGTAAATTGGCTTACCGCGATTATTGCGTCAGCTTCCTCGAATGCCGCCTGTTCTATGGCAAAGACTTGGGTATTGCAATTATTTCCTCCGGTGCGGTCAAATTCTGTCGCGTGAACATGCACAATCAAAGGTTTGCCGGAAACCCGTTTGGCTTCCAGGCCAGCCGGAAAACTTAACCAGTCATGCGCGTGAATAACATCAAACTCTTCTTCGGCGGCGATGCGGCCTGCTTCCTGCGCGTACCTGGCTACCTCGGCCATCAAGTCAGAACTGTAATGAATCAGGTGCCGACGGTTATTGCGCAAAAGCAAACTATAACTGGCAGAAGTTACGTATGGAGTTAAAAGAGAATTAACCGCTTTTACTTTTATTGAACTGCCCTTATCTTCATCTGCAAAAATCAATCGATAATTAGTTGGCTGATAATCAAACTTTCGCGGCAAAACAAAAATCAAACTTACCCCTTCCTGGGCTAAGGATCTGGCTAATCCCTCACAGGCAACTCCGAGTCCACCACTGTTAAACGGAGGGAACTCCCAGCCAAACATTAATACTTTTACCATAAAGACTTGCGGGCAGATCCGCTTTTTTTATGCTCTCTTCTTTTGTTGATAATTATAGCACACCAAAAAAACTCCGCAATGGTTGTCAAGCGCCAAATCAAAAATCCCCACCCCCAAGGTCTCGGAGGAAGGGATTGTAAATAATTTATGAGTCTGACTAATTTAATTGCTACTTACTTACGCCGGCCATCTTTAATTTCTTCGATGATATTTCCCGGCACTTGAGCAAAATGATGAAACTCCATCGTATAAGAACCGCGGCCTTGGGTAATGGATCGCAAAGTGGTCGAATAACCGAACATCTCGGCTAGCGGTACCTCGGCATCAATCACTTTCATTTGCCCCCGATCAGACATTTCCTTGATGTGTCCGCGCTTAGAACTAATATCCCCAATAGCATCACCCATATAATTTTCCGGGCAAACAACTTCCACTTTCATTATTGGCTCCAAAAGGATCGGTTGCGCCCGGCGGCTGGCTTCTTGCAAAGCCATCGAAGCGGCAATCTTAAAGGCCGCTTCAGAAGAATCTACATCATGATAAGAACCGTCGTACAAAGCAACCGCGACATCGATAACCGGATAACCGGCGACCACGCCGCTTTCCAATGCCTCCTTAACCCCTTTTTCCACCGCCGGAATAAATTCTTGTGGAATAGTTCCGCCTTTAATTTCATCCAAAAATTCAAACCCAGCTCCCCGCTCCCGCGGCTCAACTCGCAGCCAAACATGGCCATATTGCCCCCGGCCGCCGGATTGCCGAATATATTTACCCTCAGCCTGGGCAGTAGCTAAAATCGTTTCTTTATAAGCAACCTGCGGTTTTCCGACATTAGCTTCCACTTTAAACTCGCGTTTCATGCGATCAACGAGGATTTCCAAATGCAACTCACCCATCCCAGAAATAATTGTTTGCAAAGTTTCGTGATCAGTTTTTACTCTAAAAGTCGGATCCTCGTGAATAAGCTTTTGCAATGCCATGCCCATCTTTTCCTGGTCGGCTTTAGTCTTAGGTTCAATCGCCACCGAAATCACTGGTTCAGCAAAAATAATATTTTCCAATAAAATAGGATGAGCGTCATCGCATAAAGTATCGCCGGTGGTAGTATCTTTTAAACCAACAGCGGCGGCGATTTCGCCGGCAAAAACTTCGGTTACGTCCTCACGGCTATTGGCATGCATCCGCAAAATTCGGCCAATCCTTTCCTTCTTACCGGAAGTGGCGTTTTGTACATAGGTACCAGCTTGCAAGGTTCCGGCATAAACTCGAAAATATGTTAGCGTTCCGACATACGGATCAGTCGCGATTTTAAAAGCCAAAGCGGCAAACGGCGCTTTCTCGTTCACTTCTACTTTGTGTTTCAAAGCGCCCTCTTTAGGTTCTCGCTTAGTGTTTAAATCAATCGGAAAATACCCTTCTGGTGCCGGAACATCCATCGGCGACGGCAAATAATCGCAGACCGCATCCAACATTCTTTGTACTCCTTTATTTTTAAGAGCCGTGCCGCATAAAACCGGTACGATATGATAATTAATCACGGCCAAGCGCAGTGTTCGCTGTAAATCGGCTTCGGCAATTTCCTGTCCGGCCAAATATTTCTCCATTAACTTATCATCATCTTCGACGATTTTCTCGATCAGACGTTCTCGATACTCACGAACTTTATCTTTTAAATTCTCCGGAACTGCTTCTTCGCTGATGTCTTTACCTAAATCATCTTTATAGATGTAGGCTTTCTGCTTTAGCAAATCAACATAACCGCTAAAATTGGCTTCCACTCCAATAGGCAACTGCAAGGGCGTCGCGTTTTTAGTTAAGCGTTCTTTGATGTCTGCCAAATCTTTGTAAAAATCAGCGCCGGTCCGATCCAATTTATTGATAAAACAAATCCGCGGCACCCGATATTTGTCCGCTTGATGCCAAACAGTTTCTGATTGCGGCTCCACGCCCGCCACGCCATCAAAAATCACCACTGCGCCATCCAAAACCCTCAGCGACCGTTCGACCTCTGCGGTAAAGTCGACGTGCCCAGGCGTGTCGATGATATTGATCCGGCAATCGCCAGCCATTGGCCCATGCCAGAAACAGGTTGTCGCCGCCGAAGTGATGGTAATGCCGCGTTCTCGCTCTTGCTCCATCCAGTCCATTTCGGCCTCACCGGTGTGCACCTCACCCATTTTATGCTTTTTCCCGGTATAAAATAAAATCCGCTCGGTCACCGTAGTTTTGCCGGCGTCGATGTGCGCGATAATGCCGATGTTGCGAATTTTTTCCAAAGGATATTTAGTAATCAACATAATTTGATAACGCAAAAGTCGAAAAATTCAAAAAATTTACCCTAGGTTACCGCAACTTTTTCTGCGTTTAAGGGTAATTGAATCTTGTTTAGACTTTTTTAAATTGAAAAGCTTGAATACCAGTATAGCGAAAAACGCGATATTTGTAAACCCCGAGTCTTGTACAATACAAGATGAGCCTGAACGCCCTTTTATCTTTTTACTCCGCTGTAAGCAATAGCGCGGACATCATTCCATTCTTGCGAAGTCGCTGGAAGATGGTGGAAAATCTTGTTAAAAATTTTAATCGCGGCCTTTTCGCTTTCTAAGTTACGCGTCTCGGACCGAAGACCGTAGGCGATAATAATAATCGCCGCGTCTTCACGTGGTTTCCGGCGGTCCACTGCCCGTTGGTAAATCTTTTGAAAAACTTTTTCCGCCTGTGCCTCTTTAATTTCTGACCTTTGCGTCGGCCAACGCCCCAAGCTGATTTTCAAAACATCTTCCCAGTCTTCTTTCGTCTCAGGTAGTTGCCCAAAAACGTTCTGGTAACTATCAATAACCCCAGCCCGTTCCCCTGCTCCTAATTTGACGGTCTGCGGCGTTCCATAACTGTTAAAATTGATAATCATAACTTTAACATCCCATCGGATGATATCTATTGCTTCTTGGATTAACTCACTAATCTGCCGACTTCGCCGCGTAGCTTCCTCGCCCTGATTTTCTCTTCCAGATTCGTTCGGGGGAGCCATATTTTCCGTTCCAACTACGGGCAATGGCGCTTGTATGGGCGGAATCATCACAATTATTCCCAGTGAACCAATCGTCGTCGCGTTTACGGCGTCGGAATAATTTGTTTGCGTAAGCGCGGCGTTACGCGCTTTAACCTCAAAACTGTAACTGCTCCCAGGCAAAAGATTAGTTGACGACCAACTAGTTCCAGTAGTCCAGCCAGAATTAGTGCCGGCAGTTAAGTTGTTACAATAATATTCCGTTCCAGCCGGATTACCGTTTGCCTGCCAACTGGCGCTAATCTGAGTTGATGAATCAATGGTTAACGTTAAATTACTGGGAATGAGAGCCAGTGTATTACCGCTAGTGTCTGTGACTGTCCCCTCATTGCCGTAGTTATCCAACGCCCAAATTTTGAAATAGTAAGTGGCGCCGGCAGAAAGTCCAGTGATCGTTGTACTGGTCAAGGTTTTGGTGGCTAAATTG
>Ga0156431_140_pt1 | contig 26707 bp, 28 predicted proteins | sample RifOxyA2_FD_108074 | JGI IMG/M metagenome (GOLD analysis project Ga0156431, IMG submission 108074) | Candidatus Jacksonbacteria bacterium RIFOXYA2_FULL_43_12 | reverse complement strand
AGCCTGATCAAAGATACACAAAAAATTGGCGTTTGCCACACTTGTCGTCGCAGTCACTCATGCGGTGCTGGCTTTTATTGTGTATCTTTGATCAGGCTGTTTGAGAATTCTACTCCGTCTTGACGGAGGTGAAAAAGGACGATGCTTTATGGCTTATTTAAGCCTTTGTTAAATGACACCCTGTCAAGACAGGGTAGAAATGCCGATTTTCGGACAGTCTCTGCTTCGTGCTCGCGTTGACAGTAGCCGCAATTGTTTCTACACTATAGATAATAAGAATTGATTCTATGAAGAAAATCACCAAAGCCATCATTCCGGTGGCCGGACTCGGCACCCGAATTTTGCCAGCCTCTAAAACTATTCCCAAAGAAATGTTTCCGATTGTTGATCGGCCGGTTATCCATTATATAGTAAAGGAGGCGGTCGAAAGCGGCATTCGCGACATTATTTTTGTTACCTCTTCGACCAAGCGGTCATTGGAAGATTATTTTGACGTAAATTGCGAACTGGAATCTGCACTGGTGAAAAAAGGCAAGAAGTCACAACTGGAGCTGGTGCGCGAAATGACAACTTGGGCTAATTATTATTTTGTCCGCCAGGGCGAGCCGCGAGGTGACGGCGACGCTATTTTGCGCGCGCGGCGATTGCTCGCGCCGGACGAGGCCTGCGTCGTGATGTGGGGTGACGACGTGATTATCGGGGCCCCGGTAATCAAGCAAATGATTAAGCTTTGGGAAAAATATCAAGCGCCGATTGTGGCGGTGGAAGAAATCACCGGGCCGGCCATCGAAAAATACGGGGTGATCGCCGGAAAGAAAGTGGCGCCAAATTTGTATCACATTTCGCATATCATCGAAAAACCTAAACTGGAGGAAGCACCTTCCAAACTGGGAATCGTGGGGCATTACATTATGACCTCAGAAGTCGTCGACGCCTTAATCGAACAGGAGCCGGCGCCGGACGGCGAGATCAGATTCTCCCACGCCCTGCGCGACGCTTTAGTTAAAACTCCGGTTTACGCCTATCGTTTTTCCGGCCAACGGTTTGACTGCGGAAGCAAACTCGGCTGGATACAGGCCAACATCGCCATGGGTTTAAAGGATAAGGAAATTGGCCGAGATTTAAAAAAGTATTTGGCGGAATTTAAACCAGACTGATTCAATTTCAATCAAAAAAATTATGTTACTGCCCGGTAAATCAACGATTAAAAAAATGTCTGTCTTGGCGGCGCTTTTGCTTTTGACTGGTTTTGGTTGCAAACCGACGCCGCAGGAATTGGCTGATGTCCAAAATATCAATTTAACTTATTGGCAGGTTTGGAATAATTCCGTGGAGATGCAGCCTTTGATCGACGAATATACAAAATTGTACCCAAATGTGCAGATTAGTTTTCGGTCTTTGCGGTTTGAGGAGTACGAGCAGGAGTTGTTAAAAGCCTGGGCCGAGGATCGCGGGCCTGATCTATTTTCTCTACCGCACGACTGGTTGCCGCTTTACGCCAATGTTATCGTGCCGTCTCCGGCAAGCGCGAAAATTCAGCGGGTGATTATGAGAGAGCCCGGGATTGGGGAACTCGCGGCCTCGGTGCAGAATGTTTATACCGAGGAAGTTACTCTTTTGACCTCAGCTGACATCAAACGGAATTATTACGCTTTTGTGCGCGATGATGTGTTGTCGACGGTTGATCTTGAGGCGGTTCACGCTTTGGGGCAGGAAACGCAGGGAGTGCTGGCCCTGCCGCTTTACGTGGATAACATGGCCCTTTACTATAATATAGGTTTATTGGAAGAGAACGAAATTTTTGATGTACCGACTAATTGGCAGAGGTTTCAGGAAGACGTGATGAAAATTACGAAGATTGATAAGACTAATAATGTAATCGTGGCTGGGGCGGCCTTGGGCACAACCGAAAACGTCATCAGGCCAACGGATATTTTGATAACCTTGATGATGCAAACCGGGGTGCAGATGTTTGATAAGGCAAATACCTACGCTACTTTTAACCGCAGTATCCGGCCAGAGGACGAATATAACGCCGGCTTGGAAGCCCTGCGTTTTTACGTTGATTTTGCTGATCCGAATAAAAAAGTTTACACCTGGAATGTTGGCCAAAGTCCGGCCTTGGAAATGTTTAAGCAGGGGAAGCTCGCTTATCTTTTTGGGTACGCTTACAACTTGGCAGAGATTCGCAATTCCAAAGTAAATTTTGGCGTGGCGGCTATGCCGTCGCCCCAAGAAGCGGTCGGCAATTTAACGGTGGCTAATTATTGGGTGGAAACAGTGGCAAAAAAATCAAAATATCAAGATCAAGCCTGGCATTTCCTAAACTGGCTGTCGCGGCCGGAAAATTTGTTGAAACTGCAAAATTCCGGCAACCGATTGTCGCCTTTAAAAGAACATCAAGCGTTGGCGGTTGATCCTTATCTAAAAGTTTTTGCCAGCCAAGCGCCGCAAGCTTTGAGCTGGTATCATGGCGCAAACGCGCCGAAGGCCGAAGAGGCTTTAATGACGATGATGGGCGACGCGGCCGCGGGCAAGGGGGAGCTGGAGGCGGTTTTAAACACAGCGGCTCAGCAGGTGACGCAGACACTCAAGTAATTTTCAATTTACAATTTACAATTTTCAATCAATAACCAATGAATTAATGATTTAATTTTCAAAGCGGCACTAAAGCTAACTGTTTGAAAATTTAGTCATTGAAAATTTATTGAAAATTGGTATTTGAAAATTGAAAATTAACCGGCATTGTTAAAATAACACAGTGACATGACAGTACTTATCATTTTAACGCTCACTCTTCTCCTCCTCCCTCTCCCGGCCCTCGCCCAGGTGTCGCTTTTGCCGCCGTGCGTCTATGGCGGTAATTGCGGCTTGTGTGATATAGTAGATGTGATCGGCCGGATTTCTGAATTTTTATTGTACTTTTTAGGGGTGTCGATTTTTGGCCTTTTTATCGTCGGGGTCGCTTGGTACTTGATGTGGAAACGGGGCAATTCGGAATCGATCCAACGCGGCAAAGATTTAATGTGGAATGCGGTTTACGGCGGTATTGTGGTGCTGGCGGCTTGGCAGTTGGTAAACTTTGTTCTTTTCGGACTTGGTACGGCGGCTGGATCGCCATCAGAGTTGGCTAATGCCAACGGCCAAAAAGTAACTTTTAAAATTTTTGGTAATCCGTGGGATTACGTTTGCGAACCGCCTCTTGGTTCAACAGATCCTGATCTAGCTTGTTTTAGCCGCGGTGTTGGCACGCCGTGTAAGTTGGCGAGTGGCACGAACACATTGTGGGGCCATTGTGACGAAAATGGAACGTGTTTTAATGAGGATGCTTGTACTTTTTTAGCTAATAATGACGATTATCAAGATTATTTTGGTAATACAGGTCAGCGCCAAGGTTTAGACGCATATAGTTGTGTGCAGATAACAGACGTTAAACGCAAGCGGGAAGAAGCGGCTGGCCCTGATCCGAATAACCCGAAGTTAGAGTATGATTGTTTAGAAGATGAGACTTTATGTAGGGAAGGCCAATATTGTTGCGGCCCGGCTAAATTGCCTAAATGCCCCAAGCCGCCGTGCGTACCGCCGGCTACTACTAAGTAGGGAGAATCAAAACGGTTTTATTTTCAACATTGGATATTATTTTAGACAGGACTGTCCGCGAATTGTCATTTCTCCCCTGTCTTGACAGGGTGTCATTTAACAAAGGCTTAAATAAGCCATAAAGCATTGTCCTTTTTCACCTCCGTCAAGACGGAGTAGAATTCCCAGACAATCTATGACAAATTGATATTATGTTTTTTGCTCAACGTCTCAAAAAATTTATTTATCTCTCAGGCCTGGGCTTGATTTTACTCATACCCCAAATTGCTCTTGCGGTTAAATTACAGGATCCATTAAATGTTTCTGATCCGTACGAACTGGTCGCCCGGGTTATTCAGGCGATTTTAGGAATCGTCGGAACCCTAGCGCTTTTAAATTTTATCATTGCCGGTTTTGGAATGATTTATTCGCGGGGGAATCCCACCAGCCTGCAAAAGTATAAAGATAATTTGTACTGGACAACGTTAGGCTTAGTCATCATTTTTATTGCCTACGCCTTGATTAGTTACTTACTCGGCATTTTGTCAGCTGTCTCAACCACTGGCTGAGAGATTATAATTTTTATTTGACCCCAAACAGTCGCCAGTGGTATAATACAGTTAAATTGTGGATAAGTGATGAAAATAAGTTTTTATATTTTAATAGTTGCCAGCTTTATTTTAGGCGGGGCAATTTATGGAGTGCAAACGACCCGAGCAATTACTTGCGCCCCGGGCGACGTTATGTTAGATGCCAGTGGGCACACGACAGATGGTACTACAAAACCAGCTGTGCGTTGTTTATACGGTTCTGAGGTGACGGCCAATCGCGGCTTTGGTTCCAGCGTCAGCGACCCTAGGGCTAATATTCGGGTAATGATTAACGTCGCAATGGGGCTTTTAGGGACGATTGTAGTTATCATGATAATTTACGGCGGCTTGTTATGGATTACCTCGGCTGGCCGGGAAGATCAAGTTACCAAAGGCAAGCATACGCTTGTGTGGGCGGCGATTGGCGCGGTAATCGTTTCCATTGCCTGGACCATTACTTCGTATGTTTTGCAGGTTGGTCGGGCGATTGGATAAAATATTTGTTCAGAGAAATCAAAAGCATCAAAAAATATCAAAATAAGTTTTAAATAAATAAAATTGTACGTCAGGTTAGATTTTCTAGGGAATACGTTAGATGACAACCTGCGCAGTGTCATCTGCCTTTCCAGAGAATTTAGCCCTGCCCACAATATAGTATGCCCAGAAATTTACTAAAAAAGGCTTTATTGCTCACCTTTTTGGGTGTGGCGGCCTTGGCAGTAATATTGGTGGCTAAGCCGAGCGTGACGCAAGCGCTGATCGCCGACATCAATATTTCGCCGAATAGCACCCAGGGGATATTAGGAGGTACAACAATGACCTTTAATGTCTCCGTTTCCGGTGATACTGTTACCACTTCAGCCAATATTACTGTTAGTACAGTGCCGGCGCTTGGTACAGTTAGCAAGCAAGTTTGGGCCGGTGCTGGTTTGTCATCCTTTCAGGTTTATTACAGACCGCCAGCAGTTGCCGCCGCTGCTCCAGGGACAGTAGTAATTTTTAAAGTGACCGAAATAAAAAGCGGTCGAACTGTTGATGCCAACATTACCTTAACGCGCAATTTGGGCGGTGATGTTTGCGTGATTGATACAATTAACCCAGGCCCGAAAGGTAGCTGTTTCCTGGACACTCTGCGTTGTTCTGAAGCTGGCGCCGCCAAGAAATGCGTGGCTACGCGCGACCGGGTGGCGATTGGCACCTGGTGTTCGGAGTTTGATCACTGTGATGTTAAAAAAGTAGAGTTTCAATACACTTGCAATGTTGATAACAATTATTGTGTTGGCGCTGGCCGGGGAGTGGATTGTAGCGACAGCTCGATTAATACGGATCCTGATTTAGGTAAGTTAGTGGAAGATGTTTCGCGGGCAGAGCGTTGTGACCGCGGTTTAGTCTGCGAACTCGACGACAACAATGTCGGCCAGTGCGTTCGCGACATTGGCGCCGAACAAGCTACTGAGTTAGGTTTAGGTAGCACGACCGAGGATATTCGTGATCAGATTCGCCGGATTATCAATATTGCGCTTGGTTTCTTGGGAGTGATTGGCGTGATTATCGTGATTTACGGCGGTTTCCTCTGGATGTCGGCCATGGGCGATGACGAGAAAGTAGAGAAAGGCAAGAAGACGATTATTGCCGGTGCCATCGGTTTGGTTATTATTGGTATCGCCTGGACGATCGTCAGCTACATCATTTCCGTCAGCCAAGGCTTGAAATAAATAATTAGAAACAACTTGAATTGCCTTTGCGGGGGTCGGATTTTTCCCGGCCCCCGGGCGGTTCAATCTAAATTAATGAAGCGCTTTATCAAGAATCAATTCCAACGAGTACTTACCATGCTCTTTGTCGGGGTAGCGGTTTTGGCGGTAATTCTGGTGGTTAAACCTACCGAAACTAAGGCGCTGATTGCCAGCATCAACATCTCGCCAAGGAGTACCCAGGGTATTTTGGGGGGAACAACAATGACCTTTAACGTTTCAGTTTCCGGTGATACTGTTACCGGTTCAGCCAATATTAATGTTAGTACGGTGCCACCGGCGCTTGGTACAGTTAGCAAGCAAGTTTGGGTCGGTGTTGGATTGTCATCCTTTAAGGTTTATTATAGACCGCCAGCAGTTTCGGCCGCGGCCCCGGGAACAGTAGTAGTTTTTAAAGTGACCGAAGTAAAAAGCGGTAGAACGGTTGATGCCAACATCACTTTAACTCGCAATTTAGGCGGTAATGTTTGCGTGATTGATACTATCAACCCAGGTCCGAAAGGTAGCTGTTTCCTGGACACTTTACGTTGTGCCGAAGCTGGCGCCGCCAAGAAATGCGTGCCTACGCGCGACCGGGTGGCGATTGGCACATGGTGTTCGGAATTTGATCACTGCGATGTTAAAAAAGTAGAATTCCAATACACTTGCAATGAGAAGAACAATTATTGTGTTGGCGCTGGCCGGGGAGTGGATTGTAGCGACAGCGCAATCAACACTGATCCTAATTTAGGCAAGTTAGTGGAAGATATCGCGCGGCCAGAGCGTTGTGATCGCGGTTTAGTCTGCCAACTCGACGACAACAATGTTGGCCAATGCGTTCGCGACATTGGCGCCGAGCAAGCCACTGAGCTGGGGTTAGGCGGTTCGACCGAGGATATCCGCGACCAGATTCGCCGGATTATCAATATCGCGCTGGGTTTCTTAGGAATAATCGGCGTGATTATCGTGATTTACGGCGGTTTCCTCTGGATGTCAGCCATGGGAGAAGAAGATAAAGTGGAGAAAGGCAAGAAGACGATTATTGCCGGAGCGATCGGATTGGTTATTATCGGGATCGCCTGGACAATCGTCAGTTACATTATTTCTGTTAGTCAAGGTTTAAAATAAATTGAAGCAAGTTAAATTATTTGCGGGGGGCGGGGCAGACTCGCTCCGAAAAAGGTTTAGCTCGCTTCGTAAGAGGTTTTTATGCCCAAAAGTCTAATTCAAAAAGCCATTATGTTCACTTTCGTGGGCGTAGTGGCGGTGGCAGTGGCCTTGGTGGTGAACGCCAGTGGCGCCCAGGCCGCGATTGCCAGTATTAATATTTCGCCACAAAGTAGCCAGGTAATTTTAGGCAACCCAACGCCTTATATTTTTAGCGTAAGTGTTAGCGGAGATACAGTAATTCAGGCTAACGTGTCTGTGACCGCGGTACCGGCAATAGCGCCCTTGCCGACCATAGTACCTTTTGCCGGTAATGTCTCGAATTTTACCGTTAGCTACACCGCGCCGGTCGTTGGTGCGGTAGCTCCGGGCACGGTCGTAATTCTGACTGTAAAAGATGCTATTTCTGGCAAAACAGTGGATGCCAACATTACCTTAGTGCGCAATTTAGCTGGGGACGTCTGTATTATCGACAGCTTTAATCCAGGGCCTCAAGGTAGCTGTTTTCTAGATACTTTACGTTGTTCCGAAACCGGAGCAGTAAAGAAGTGTGTGGCCGTTCGTGATCGGATCGCGATTGGTACCTGGTGTTCGGAAGTAGACCACTGCGATGTGCGCAAAGTCAATTTCCAATATACCTGTAACAAGGACGAGAATATTTGCGTCGGTGCCGGGCGTGGCATTGACTGCAGTGATAGCTCGATCAACAAAGATCCTGATCTAGGTAAATTAGTTGAAGATGTGGCGCGGGCACAGCGCTGTGACCGTGGTTTAGTTTGTGAACTTGACGACAACAATATCGGGCAGTGCGTGCGCGATATCGGTGCTGAGCAGGCCGTGGAATTGGGCGTTGGCGGCACGACCGAAGATATTCGCGATCAAATTCGCCGTTTAATCAACATTGCCTTGGGCTTCCTGGGCGTCGCTGGCGTGATTATCGTGATTTACGGCGGCGCTTTGTGGATGAGCGCGGCCGGTGATGACGAGAAAGTCGAAAAAGCCAAGAAGACAATTGTTTCTGGTTTGATCGGATTAGTCATCATTGGTATCGCTTGGACGATTGTAAGTTACGTTTTGAGCGTCAGCCAAGGAGTCGGTAATTAAGAATTGAGAAATTTAGTCAGATTGGCCATGATTTGTCATTCCGAGCGACCCCGAGCAGCGTCGAGGGGGAGTCGAGGAATCCCTTATGTGAATAAGGGTTCCCTCGACAAGCCCCGTCGCTCGCGAGTGACGGGGCAAGCTCGGGATGACAGCGTGGCGAGGCCGGCAAAGTTTCAAGTTTGACGATCGAGAGTAGGTTAAGCGGCTTTTATCTTGGAGGGATAAAAAGCAGGCCGTGATGATCTCCTGTCGAGCGTTAAGCGCGCGAAAAAGTAATCAACATTACTTAACGCAGGCAGAAAATGCAGAATAATTTAACGATTCAACTATGAAGCACATAAAATTTATAATAATTGCATCTTTTTTTCTCTTACTTTTGCCGCTGGGGGTTGAGGCATTAGATTATAATTGGAAAGGCCCCGAATGTACGGCAACTACAAGTGGTAGCTCGACGGTGGCTAATGTTGTTACAGAAGTAGGTTGCCACTGTGGGCAAACTTCATCTACGGCCAGTACTACTGGGCCAACCAAAATTAAATGTGACTCGACTAAGTTTATTTGCAGTACTAATAATTACAATCCCAATCCTTTTACGATTTGTCTTTATAAAATTGGGCAGACACCAGATAGTGGAATTACGCCAGAAGTTTCTTGCGAAGGCGGTGCGATGTATGATCGCAACAAGAAACAATGCGTTGTCGACACTGGCGAAACAAGTTTAGGTGGGGCGCTGGGTAGCAGTACGAACGATATTCGCAACACAATTCGTCGGTTTATTAACGTGGCTTTGGGATTTTTGGGGATAATTACGGTGGTGATGGTAATTTACGGCGGTGTGATGTGGCTGACCGCGGCTGGCAGTGATGAAAAAATCGAGAAAGGCAAACGCATTATTACCTGGGCCGCGATTGGCGCGATCGTGATTTCCATTGCCTGGACGATTTCTTCTTACATCCTTGAGATTGGTCACTCTATTGGTTAAATATTTATAACAACTAAATAACATAAGCATTATGAATAGAACAATAAAATTTTTTTTAATTTTTATTTCGGCTATCGTCGGTTCTTTAATTGCAGGTAACAGACAAGTAATGGCGGCATCGTTTGATTGTAATATACCAGCCGGACCAGACGTAAAAAACGTTGGTCAACCCTGCGGTGTTACAAATGCGAGTAAAGTTCCGCTTTATTGTAGTACGAATGGTGGTACCGGCAAAGTAGATATGATTTGCACGACCAATGAATATAATTTTTGTCCAACTAATGTTTGCTTGCTTAGAATTGGTGACGGACCGTGTATGGATGATTGGCAGTGCGAGGGCGGGGCGATTTGCGTTGACAGCACTTGCGAGATAGATACCGGGGATACTAGTTTAGGTGGTACTTTAGGTACGGCTTCAGACATTCGCGACACTGTCCGGCGGTTTATCAATATCGGTTTGGGATTTTTGGGGGTGTTGGTGGTTTTAATGATTATTTACGGCGGGGCGATGTGGCTAACTTCCAGCGGCAGTGAAGATAAAGTTACCAAGGGCAAGCACATTTTGGTCTGGGCCGCGATCGGCGCGATTGTGATTTCCATTGCCTGGACGATTTCGTCTTACGTGCTTAAAGTCGGCCGCGTTCTGGGATAGAAGCTACAATCATCAAAATATGTATTATGTATTCGGAGTGCCAGTGGATGCATTTATTTGGGGCGCTTGACTGATTATTTAAAACTACCTATAATACCGTTCCAAAAATATGAACCTCACAGACAAGCCAATTAAAGATAGAGCTATACTAGTCGCGCAATATTTTATTTGGAAAAGTAAAATCGATCCGAAAGAGACAGGATTAGGAAAACTTAAGTTACAAAAATTGCTTTACTACGCACAAGCATGGAATTTAGTTTTAAACAAAGAGAAACTTTTTGAAGACGAAATAGAGGCATGGGTGCAGGGACCGGCCGTTCCAAAAGTATACCGTGCCTTTAAGAATTTTAATTTTGAAAATCCTGATATAGAATTTAACGAAGAACAATTTGATATTTTTTCTGATAAAGAGCGACAGTTAATGGATGAAGTATGGAGAGTATATGGAAAGTTTGACGGATCATATTTAGTAACCCTCACTCATAATGAATTACCGTGGCAAAAAGCTAGGGGGAATATGGATGAAACAAAGCCGTCACAAAATATAATCTCAACGGATGATATGAGACAATATTATGCCAAAATCGCAACCGCTCAAGAAACTCCAAAATAAAATTTTCGGCTATCTAGCTGATAAGACTACACCTGAATTAGAAAAATTAACAAAAGTACCGACTCAAGATTTTTTTGCTAAACATCTTCTTTCTGATCAGGTAGCAGAAAATCTTGGCATAAATGATGAGCCTAAAAAGCTCATTTTAAATTTTGCCTATTTTAATTCAAGCGTTTGTATATTTAACACGGCAGACTCTTCTAAAATGAAAAGTCTATTGGAAAAGTTAGCACGCATCTGTCATTTTGAATCTAACCAATTTTCCACATGTGATTTAAAGCCTAGATTAGTATACAACACAGGAGAGTATGGAAAACTTTTTAAACATTTAGATGAGGATGTGGAAAACCTTTATGAAATTGACATTGCTGGGAGTGGGAGATTTTATGGGTTTATAGTAGAAAATTTTTATTTTGTGGCTGTAGATACAGATCATCGAAATACACATTAGACGAGAGACTCATCGTATTAAATTTCACGACAAGGGGGGTTTTTTTATTTGTCTTGTCAAATTATATCTCTTATGTTATGTTAAGAAGTTCAAATATCAATCTTAATCGCCCTGAATCTAGAATGCGTCATTTAAAGTACGCCGTAGCTACAATCATTTTTTTCAATTTCTTTATTTTTTCGCTATCAACCAGTCAAGCGATTGGTCTTTTAGATTTAGGCGATAAGTGCCTGTACAGCCACGAATGCGCCGAATTGCAAGGTTGCCGGCCGTCGGAACTAGGGGATTATAACGTCTGCAAATTTACCGTCCCCAATGCCCGCGGTTGTGCCGTGAATTTGGGCGAAGATATGTGCGGGGATAAGATGACATGCAAGGATAATACTTGCCGCTCAAATTTTGGCTTAGACGAAGGCGGGGTTGGCTTTAATATTGCCACCGACGAAAGTGGCGTAGTGGTGGCAACTGGCGGGAGTAGCTTTACGCTGGGCGATTTTTTTTCCACGACCGAAGATCAGGCGATTGATTTCGCGAAAAAAGCCGCAACCTTGATTTTAGCGATTGCATTACTTGTCGGCGTGACTTTAACCGTCAAAGGTTTTATGGTTTACCGGGTGGCTATCGGCTACGTGCCGATGCAGAGGCGGGGTTTAAGGTATATTGCTTTCGGGGTTTCTATTTTTTGCGTCAGTATTTTTTTGTGGCTTTTGTTTTTTTAAAGTTAGTTTAGGTTTGATATTGCTCAGTGTACTGTCATTCCGAGCGGAGTCGAGGAATCCCTTTTGTTGCGGGCAAAGGGATCCCTCGACAAGCTCGGGATGACAAATTGACGTTCTGATCAGACAAGTCTGTGATTTGTTTTTTGGGATTTGTTGTGCTAAAATCAAATCATAGTTGATTGGTGTCATTTCCATAAAAATGGATATACAGTCGTCATCATTACGTTAAATAACCAATAACCAAGGTAAATAAATCCTAAATCCAAAGCTTAAATGTCAAATCAAGCTCAAAACCCAAAATTCAAAGATATTCTTTTGATATTTAGATTTTGGATTTGATTTGATATTTGGATTTTGACATTTGAATTTTGTTTGGACACTTGGTTATTGTATCTTGGTTATTTCGTTACTATATGTCAGGTCATTCTAAATGGACACAAATAAAACATCAGAAAGGCGCGGCCGACAAGAAACGAGGCAAACTTTTTAGTATTTTATCCAAGCGGATCTCCATCGCCGCCCGCAAGGGCAGTGACCTAACGGCAAATCCGCCGCTTAAATTGGCGATTGATAAGGCGAAAACGGCAAATATGCCGGGCGATACTATTGAGCGCGCCATCAAAAGAGGCGCCGGGTTATTGCCTGGGCAGGGCCAGATTGAAGAGATGATTTTTGAAGCTTACGGCCCAGGCGGGCTCCAGATTTTAATTGTCGCATCGACCGATAATCACAATCGAACCACTGCCACCCTGCGCCATCTTTTAACGCAAGCCGGCGGTTCGCTATCCGGGCATGGTTCGGTAATGTGGAATTTTGAACGCGCCGGGGAGGGTTTTACTGCTAAAAACACCCAAGAAATTAGTCCTTCAGAAGGGGAGAGTTTAACCGGTTTGCTCGAGAATCTGGACGCGGATGATGACGTGGAGGAGGTTTATACCAATCTTAAATCCGCATAGGCATCAGAATCATTAGGAATTAAGCGCATCTAGTCACAATGATTATCTTGGGAATTGATCCTGGGCTAGCTATAACTGGCTACGGACTAATCAAAGTAGAAGGGCATGGTTATGTGCATTTGGCGCACGGCGTTATTCGCACGGCGGCCGGTACGCTTCCCGGTGAGCGTCTTTATTTACTGAATAAAAAATTAAGCCAATTGATCAAAACCTACCGGCCGTCGCGCGCCGCGGTGGAGATGCTTTTTATGAGCAAAAACGTTAAGACCGCCATCCAAGTCGGCGAAGCGCGCGGGGTAATTCTTCTGACTCTGGCGAAAGCTAAGGTGCCGGTTGTTTCGTTTACGCCTTTACAAATTAAGCAGGCCATTACGGCTTATGGCCGCGCCGATAAAAATCAAATGCAAAAAATGGTTCAAGCGATTTTAGGGCTCAAGGCTTTGCCGGTGCCGGATGACGCGGCTGATGGATTGGCGGCCGCCATTTGTTGCGCGCAAACAAAATTATGAGTACCGCCGAGATTCGTAAAGATTATATCCAGGAACGCTACGTAGTAATCGCACCTCGACGCGGTACCCGGCCGCATGACGTTCCTACCGAAACGAAAGCGGTCGCCAAAAAAGCGGCCAGTTGCGCTTTTTGTCCGGTTCATCCGGATCACCCGGCCGGCATTTATTGCGTTGGCGCAGATTACCTAGGTGATTGTTTTCCGGACAATACCAGGCCCTGGCAAATTAAAGTCGTTACGAATAAGTTTCCGGCGGTTACTCTGGACAATCCAAAAGCCTATGGGATTCAAGAAGTAATCATCGAAACTCCTGATCACGAGCCGGAGCTGGAGGATTTGCCGGCCGAGCATATTGCCAAACTTTTGGAAGTTTACGCCGCCCGGACAATTCAGATCACCAAGAACAATCGGATTGAATACGTAATAATTTTTAAAAATCAAGGTGGTCGAGCCGGTGCTTCCCTGGAACATTCGCACTCGCAAATTTTCGCGACGGATTTTATTCCGCCCCACTTGATAGACAAATCACAGCGAACGCAGAGGTACAAGTTGTTAAACGGCAGTTGCGTTTTTTGCGACGTGGTAGTTAAAGAACAAGCGAGCTCGCGGCTTATTTTTGAAGACGATTACCTGATAGTTTTTTGCCCTTATGCTTCAATGTATAATTACGAGGTTTGGATAATGGCCAAGCGGCACGTTGATAATGTAACGATGCTGTCCGCCGAAGAGCGCTTGGCATGGGCTCAGGCGTTAAAGAAAATTTTGCCAAAGATCGTTAAATTAGGCTTAAGTTATAATTTTTATTTTCACGAAATTGTCAACGATCCTGACCAACATTTATACATGAAGATCACGCCCCGCGGCTCGATTTGGGCCGGGGTGGAGATTGGTTCCGGCGTGGTGATTAACCCGGTGGCGCCGGAGGATGCCGCCGAATATTATCGGGCGTAAGGGTCAAAATAAAAAAAAATATGAAATTTTATCATAAAACTTGGTTTATTTTTATGATGGTTATTTTAAGTACCGGGCTTGTTTTTGCCGTTGTTTTTTTGACGGATATTACGACGCGGTTGCAGTTATTGTCTGGGGGCCGCGATAAGTCAAACCGGGAGCCGGGCGGGGCGGAAAGTTTGCTGGGTTTTTCGGCTTTGGCGCCGGCGCTTGGCAACCTGGACAGCCGGGTTAAAATCATTGGTTTTTTTGATTTCCAGTGTCCTTTTTCGGCCGAGGAAGCGGCCATTTTAGAGCAAGTCAAAGCCAAGTACGGCACGCGTATTTATCTGCAATTTCGGCATTTCCCCATCAAAAACGGTAGCCGCGAAATTAGCGAGGCGAGTATGTGCGCCAACGAGCAAGGCAAGTTTTGGGCGTATCATGATCTCCTGTTTGCCAATCAAATTAATCAATCAGAAATGATTAAGCCCTTGGCCAAAGAAGCTGGTTTGGACGAAGCGGTGTTTGCCGATTGCGTTAAGAGCCGCCGCTTCCGTGATCAGGTGCAGGAAGATTTTGATTCGGCCATCAAGCTCCAAGTGTTGGCGACGCCGACGTTTTTTATTAATGGGCACAAAGTGCAGGGCGTAATACCGCTTGAAGCTTGGGAAAAAATAATTAAGGAGTACGAATAAACTGCGAGAGTTTCCGATCAAGCGATTAGAAAACGAATTGATTTGATTTGGGTTTTAGGGAAGTCCCGGCGCAGATCCTCTAAAATAGCGTCGCGATAAGTCTGCAGTTCGGCAATCAACATGGCCGAATCTGATTGAATCGCGATCTGGCCGTCTTTTAAATAGACGGCTTTAGTATTAGTGGCTTGATTTTTTAAAATCTCTTCTATTTTCTGATTAACCGCGTTACATATTAAAGTCGCCTCGGTAGCCGAGGCGATTTTGTATTTGGATAAAGTTGCGGGCAGAAGGTGCTTGAGAGATTGAAACATGGGATGCAGAAATTACTAGAGGTTATCTCAAAACCGTCATTCCGAGCGTTAGCGAGGCCAGCCAGAGGCTGATCACCCTTTGGGTGGGATCCCTTTCATAAACAATGGCTCAAATAAGAGATCCCTCGACAAGCTCGGGATGACAAAATGACGTTTTTGCTATTTTTGAGATGACCCCTATCCTTTTTTATTGTTTTCGCCGCTTGGCAGGGATATAGGCGCAGTGTCGGCCAAAACAGGAGCAACGGTATTTTTGTTTCTAAACTGCCACCATTGTTGCAAGATCATCAAAAGAGTGCTGACCAGCCAATAGAGCATTAGCCCGCTTGGCAATTGTAACCCGAATATTAAAGTTAAAATCGGCATTAAATACAGCATTTGCTTGTTGATGATCGCTTGGAAACCCTCGTCTTTGGAAGCGGTGCCCTGAACCATGGGCGAGGCGGTTGACATCATTTTACCTTGCCAAAATTGGGCGGCGGCGGTGGCAATCGCCAAGAAGATATTTGGCTTAGAAAGGTCAAAATAATCAATGCCTAGGAAAAAAGGACTGATGGCCAAAGGTTTGGCTACAAAACTGTAAAGGCCGGCCAGTGCCTCGGGTTTTAAGCCGTTGCGGAAAACTTTAAACACCGCCCATAAAATCGGCAGTTGGATTAACAGCGGCAGACAGGAAGTGGCTGGGTTGGCTTTATTCTCACGATAAATGCGCATCAATTCTTGCGCCCGTTTTTGGGGGTCATCCTTGTATTTTTTGTTGATTTCTTCCAAAAGCGGCTGAATGGCTTTCATTTTCTTTTGGACTTCAATTGTTTGTTTGGACAGCGGCCAGAGGATAACGCGCAGTAAAATGGTGAGTATTATAATGGCAATCCCCATGTCTTTAATGGGGAAAATGTTGTAGATAAATATTAGAGCGTTTAATAGCGGCTCGTAAAGAATAGTGTTGAATAGATTGGACATATAGATTAAAATTTAGAGTTTTAAACCTCGTCAACCCCCCCTATGCTCCAGGGGTGGCAACGGCCGAGCCGTTTAAGCGCCAAGTAACATCCGCGGGCAATGCCATATTTTTTTATCGCCAAACAGGAATAGTTTGAACAGGACGGATAGAATTTGCACTGCCCGTTGGGTCGCAGAAATTTTAACGGGCCATGATCTAAAGAAATCGTTTTTTGGTACAGGCGAATTAATTTTAAGATCAGCCAGGTCATTTTACAGGCATAAGCCGTGCTAAACCAGCCGCCGCCAAGCGGGCGATTTTAGCGTGGACCACGCGCTTGCCGTTCAGTTTATTAAACAGCGTGGTCCAGGTGGCGTATTGGAAAACTGCCAAAATGCTTCCTAAAATCGGTCCGACGATAATTAGAAGCCAGGCGATTATCGTAATATAGTATCCATCAGGCAAAGCCATGGGGTACACAGCCATCGAGATAGCGGAAATAATGGGGAAACTGATAAGCAAAACCGCTCCGAGAGTCACCAGACCGGTAAGTAAACTCAAAACAAAAAGCAAGAGCGCGTTTTCCATGATCAACAGCCAATTGCGGTAAAAAAGTTCGACTCCGGCGCCTAAAGCTGAGAGCGGGTCTTTATTTTTCGTGATGATGTATAAAATGGTGAGTTTTACCAAGAAAGAAGCAATTATTAAAAGCGGGGTTAAGATTAAAACTCCAACAACGATGGCCGAGACGGTAAAGCTGAGGCCGCTGATGGCTTGGAACAAAATGATGAACGGCCAAGACAAGAGGAAGGCCAAAATCGCCCCGACGCCTTTAAAGATAATATTGGTAAATAACAACAGCCAGAATTTTTCTCGGGTGGCAATCCATGAACGCCGGACGTCGATTTTCGTTTTTTTCTTGAGCCGCAAGTAAATGCTTTCGATCAGCGCGCCTTGGGCGGTGATGGTTAAGTAAATTAAGCCGCCGAATACTAGCAGGAGTCCAAGAGTTTGCAGTGGATTTTGCGCCAGAATGAGATTTTTAAACTGGATTAAAAAATGTTGGGTGATAAAATCAGTCGTAAAAAAACCCGGTAAACTGTTCCAACTTAAATTAGCCGGCGTTACTCCGCGTAAGTTGTTAATTAACAGGTCGTATTCACCTCCGTTTCCCAGAAGCGCTACCCAAAAACCGAGGAACCATAAAATTTTATGCCGAGACGTAATTTTCCAGGCATGATGCAAAATTTTGCGATATGTGGGCATAGTAATAAAAACTAAAAATTAAAAATAAAAATGAAAAAATAATGAAGGTCTATTTGATTTCCGGGGTGTTCAAGTCAGCGGCCATCAGGCTTTCGAATTCTTCTTTCTCGATTTTTTCCTGCTCCAGCAGTTTTTGCGCGACAGTGTCCAATTTTTTCTGATTGGCGGTAATAATCACCTGTGCTTTATTATATGCTTTTTTTAGAACTTCGGCAATTTCGTCGTCAATTTGTTTTAAGGTTTCGTTGCTTAAGGTGGGGCGTGATTCTTCCCATGGCAAACCGCCGCCGAAACCATTGGTGTCTTCTTCCAAGGCAATGGGGCCGATTTTATCGCTCATGCCAAATTTAGTTACCAGTTTGCGGGCCAGTTGGGTGGCGTGTTGCAGATCAGCGCTGGCGCCAGTCGTGATTTCGTTAAATTTAAAGCGTTCCGCCGCTAGTCCGCCCATAGAAACCGCTAACTCGTCAAAAAATTCGGCGCGGCTGTGCAAATGCTTGTCGTTTTCCGGGACTTTTAAGGTGTAGCCGCCGGCTTGGCCGCGGGCGACAATGGAAATTTTATGAACCGGATCGGCGTTTGGCAAGAAGTAAGACACGACCGCGTGCCCGGCTTCGTGATAAGCGGTGATTTCTTTTTCTTTATCAGTAATCACCCGGCTACGGCGTTCCGGTCCCAGGAGAACTTTTTCGATGCTCGGCAAAATTTCTTCCATGCCCACTTGTTTTTTATTTTTTTTGGCGGTAAAGATAGCGGCTTCGTTCATCAAATTCGCCAAATCAGCTCCGGAAAATCCAGGTGTCCGTTCGGCGACGCGGCGTAAATTAACCGTTTTAGTCAAAGGTTTGCCTTTGGCGTGAACTTGCAGAATTTCGGTGCGCTCCTCAATGTCAGGCAATTCTAAGCTGACGCGCCGGTCAAACCGGCCAGGCCGCAAGAGCGCCGGGTCCAAAACATCGGGCCGGTTGGTGGCGGCCATAACTATAACATTGATGTCAGTTTCGAAACCGTCCATTTCCACCAAAATTTGATTTAACGTTTGGTCGCGTTCGTCATGCGCGCCGCCAAAGCCGGAGCCGCGACGCCGGCCGATAGAATCCAGTTCGTCGATAAAAATAATGCATGGCGCGCTGCGTTTAGCTTTTTGGAAAAGCGAGCGCACCCTTGAGGCGCCAACGCCCACAAACATTTCCATAAATTCTGAGCCGGAAATATGGAAGAACGGCACTTCGGCTTCGCCGGCCACCGCTTTAGCGAGCAATGTTTTGCCACAGCCGGGCGGACCGATTAATAAAACACCACGCGGGATGCGGGCGCCGAGATCGGTAAATTTTTTTGGATTTTTTAAAAATTCGATAACTTCCATCAGTTCTTCTTTAGCTTCTTTGACTCCGGCGACGTCTTTGAAAGTTGTTTTGACCGGCAGTTCTTCGGTACTGCCTTTTTTTTGCAGGTTAACTTGCTTGCCGGCGTTGCCGCCAAATTGCCATGTTTTGCTGTTTAAACCCTGCGCTTGCCTATAGAAAAGATAAAGCAGACCGCCCAAAAGCAAAAACGGCAGGAGGATCGGAATAATCAGGCCAAGCGCACTGCTCCAGCCGCTGGTGATTTTGGCTTCGATGTTGATTTTTTTGAGCTGTTCCGCAGTGACGCCGTAATTAATGAGCGTGGTGATTAGAGAATCGGTGCCTAAAGTTTGGGTTTCAATCATTTTGCCGTCAACGCCTTTGCCTTTAACCTTGCCGTCCAAAGTAACATTTAGGCTGGCGATTTTTCCTTCGTCAATCAATGCGACCAGTTGGTTGAGCGGAATGACTTGCGGTTTTTCTGCCTGCCAAGGCAAACTGATCTGCGACAAAAGCGCGGCCAGCACAATAAAAGTCAAAAACAAAACAATAAATTGTTTAGTCAGTTTGTTCATTATTTTTTTGTGGGCAATCTATTCTTCGGCGATTTCGGGCGCCGTTTCTTCTGTGGGCGTTATTTGGTCGATTGGTTCAGTTAAATTTTTGAGCGAGAAAAAAACTCGGCTGCCTTTTATATCAATTATTCTGGCCGGAAGTTCTTGTCGGATTTCCAAAGGCTCGGCTAATTTGTCCGGATCCCCAGCCCGCGGGATTTGTGAAACGTGAACTAATCCTTCCAGGTTATCGTCAAATTTAACGAAAGCGCCGAAATGGGTGATTGATTTTATGTTGACCGTGATGATTTGGCCAACTTTAAAGTTTAGAATTTTTAATTTCTGGGTTTCTTCCCAGGCTTTCTTTTCGGAAATAATGATTTTTTCTTCTTCCGGATTCGAGCTGATTATTTTGACGGTTAAAACTTTGCCGACAAAATCTTTGAGTTTTTTAAGAATTCTTTTTTTGTCGCCGCCTTCGACATGCGGGTAGTGCTCCGGGATTAATTGCGAAACCGGCAAAAAAGCCGTCATTCCTTTGATGGAAGCCAGAAGCCCGCCTTTGTTGGCGCCGTTAATTTTGATGTCGATAACTTCTTGCCGTTCTTCTTTTTCTTTCACAAAGCGCCAGGCTGTTTCGACCAGTGCCGCTTGCAAGGATAATTCCATTTGGCCGTTTTCGTTTTCGGTGTCCGTGACCATGGCCTCAATGGTTGTGCCAGGTTCCAGATGTTGGTATTCCAGCGGTAAATTTTTTACTTCCCGGCCGCGAATTACGCCGGTGGTAAAGCCTGGAATGTCGACCAAAATTTCTTTTCTCCCAGATTTAAGAATTTGGGCTTTTACAATATCACCGTTTTTTGGTAGATTGGAAAGGTGATCGTTTATTAGCTTGTTGAGTTTGGTGGTTGCGGCGCTAATTGCCACAGTAGGATTATCTTTAAGCATAGTAGTCATAGTAATTTCCATCATAACTTTTTGCCAGTCTTTTGTCAATCGTGAAAGATATTCTTAAGCAATTGAATACAGCACAGCAGTCAGCCGTCGCCCAAGTCAAAGGGCCGGTTTTAGTATTGGCCGGCGCTGGCAGTGGAAAAACGCGCGTGCTCACTCATCGTCTGGCCTATTTAATTGCCCAAGAGGGCGTGCGGCCAGAGCAAATTTTAGCGGTTACTTTTACCAATAAAGCGGCCGGTGAGATGGCTCTGCGGGCGCGGGAACTATTAAATTTGCCGGCCGTTGCTAAACGATTTACCGGGTTTGCCCTAGCTACACCGGCAATCGGTACTTTTCATTCGGTTTGCGCGCGGATTCTGCGGGAGGACATTGGCGCGCTGGGTGCTCTTTGGAATGGTAATTATACGATTTTTGATGGCGCCGATGTTCGTAAAGCCATAAAGCAAGTTTTAAGCGAGGCTCAAATCAGTCTGACGGATTTTAATCCGCGTATTATCGCCAAATTATTGGATCAAGCGAAAATGCGATTAGTCGAGCCGGAACAATTTTTAGATGAGTTTAAAGATGATTTGCCGCCGCCGGTTTTAAAAATAGTCCAGCAAATTTACGGCCATTATCAAAATTATTTAGCCGAAGTCAATGCCCTGGATTTTAGCGATTTATTATTCAAAACGGTTTTGCTTTTGCGTGATTACCCATTGATCCGGCAAAAGTATCAAAATCGCTGGCAATATATTTTGGTTGATGAATATCAGGACACGAATTATGCCCAATACGAATTCTGCCGGCTTTTGGCGGCCGGGCACCAGAACTTGTTTGTCGTGGGTGATGATTATCAAAGCATTTACGGTTTCCGAGGAGCGAATTTGGATAATATTTTAAATTTTACTCGTGATTATCCCAAGACCAAGACGTTTTTGCTTGAACAAAATTATCGATCCACGCAAAGCATTTTAAATTTGGCCAACGCCGTGATCGCCAAAAACAGGCATCAAAACAAAAAAGTATTATGGACGGAAAATCCGCGCGGAGTTCTGCCGCAAATCGTGGAAGTGGAAGATGAGCGGGCTGAGGCTGAATTTGTGATTAGCCAAATTGCCAAGTTGACCGGCAAGTCCAAATCGACGGAATCAGAAGAATCAGAAAAACGTCAGACCCAGGAATTAGAATATGAGTATGAGGATCAAGAGCAATGTCAAAAGCCGGGCAGGGGTGGAATTCTAGATCGCGTGATGGCGTCGCGTCGCGGCGAGCGGCCAAGCGCCCGATTAAACATCAGCCGTTCTCGGCCAGTGCGGTTGGACGGAATCAACCTGAATACTTTTGTTGTTCTTTATCGCACTAACGCTCAATCAAGGGCTTTGGAAGAGGTTTTGCTGGACTGGAACGTGCCGTACAAAATTATCGGCGGGGTGCGATTTTACGAGCGGCAGGAGATTAAAGACCTCTTTGCGTATTTGCGACTATTGGCGAATCATCGCGACTTAGTGAGTCTGGAACGCGTTATCAACATTCCGCCGCGCGGGATCGGACCGAAAACTTGGCAATATTTAGCCACTTGGTTGCGGAACAATAATTTTGATTTCGCTGGGGCAAAACAATTTTTTGGCAGTGAAGTCGCCCGGGGGATGGCTGGTCCGGCTAAAAAAGTATTGCCTTTTTTTACGCTTTGGTCGGCGCTATCCGGGGAACTCGACAAATTATCGGTTGCCGAAATGATTATTCAAATCGCCGAGTCCAGTGGTTATTTTGAGCACCTTAAAGCCACTCAGTTAAATTTTACGGAACGGGAAGAAAATATCCGCGAACTGGCAAGCGCGGCTGTACGTTACAGCACCGGACGTGGGCTAGAGGCCTTGCGCGGTTTTTTGGAAGAGATCGCGCTCGTTTCTGATATTGATAGCTTAAACGATCAAAGCCAAGCACTAACTTTAATGACGATCCACAGCGCCAAAGGTTTGGAATTTGAGACGGTTTTTATGGTCGGCCTGGAACAGGGGCTTCTGCCGCACGCGTCGGCCACGCTTAACCCGGCAGAACTGGAGGAAGAGCGGCGGTTGTGTTATGTGGGCATTACGCGCGCCCGCGAACGGTTATATTTAACGCATACGCGCCAGCGCCAATTGTACGGCGCGCTTATTTATCCGCAGGTGTCGGAATTTGTTGCGGGGGTGGATAGGAAGATAGTTGAATGGGTGAGGGAGTAAAAAAAGTTGTTAAATTATTCTAATTGTTCTAATTATTCTAAATAAGCACCAAAACCCAATTCATAAATTTAGTCATTGGACATTGGGATTTATTTAGAACAATTAGGTTAATTAGAATAATTAGTATAATTTTTTTGATATTAATTTGATATTAAATTGGAATTTTATGATTCACTCCGACCTTCTCTCTCCAGCAAAATTAAAAAACATTTTACTTTCCGCGAACATCAATCCCAAGAAATCACTGGGGCAGAATTTTTTGATTGATCGAAATATTGTAAACAAAGTTGTTTCTGCCGCTGACTTATCAAAAAATGATTTGGTGATAGAAGTCGGGGCTGGTTTGGGTGTGCTGACAGTGCCCTTGGCGTCTAAGGCAAAAACAGTCGTGGCTTATGAAATTGACGCGCGCTTGCTGCCGATTTTGGAGGAAGTAACGGAACAATCAAATAATGTTGAGGTTAGGGGAGAGGACGTGCTCAATTTTAAATTTCAAATTTTAAATTTTAAAACTTACAAGGTAGTTGGAAATTTGCCTTATTACATTGCCCCGCGGATTTTGCGGCTGTTTTTGTCAGAAAGTAACCCGCCGGAAAGTTTGGTGGTAATCATTCAGCAAGAAGTTGCCCAGCGGATTTGCGCCCAGCCGCCGCAGACTTCCAAATTATCTTTAGCGGTGCAGTTTTACGGCGAGCCGAAAATAATCACCACTATTTCGCGAAGTTTTTTTTGGCCGATGCCAAATGTTGATTCTGCCTTGCTTAAAATTGTCGTTAAGCCGGACGCCGGGCGGCAAGCGGTGGAGGAATGTTTTTTCGCTTTGCTTAAAGCCGGTTTTGCTAGCAAACGGAAACTGTTGATCAGCAACCTCACTAATTATTTGCTAAAGAATCGGGCGCAGTGGGAGGAAATTTTTTTGGCGGCAAAATTGCCTGTTTTGGCGCGGGCCGAGCAATTGTCGATGGAGGATTGGCTGAGGCTGGCCGGGGAGTGGAAAGAGATGAACATTAAAAACAAAAACTAAAAGGGATCGCTTTGGATCATAAAGAGAGGGATTCCTCCACTACGGTCCGATTGCTATCGGACCTTCGGTCGGAATGACAAGCAAAAGCATAATTTTGACTGACACAAGTAGTTAGTAAGCGTTGTCATCCCGACCGACGCCGAGCAGCGGCGAGGAGGAGTGGAGGGATCCCTCGTTAAGAATTTTCAATTTACTAATTTTCAACTTGCTGATTCCGCGACAGCTTGCTGCGCGGTTACCGTATCATTCTGATAGTAATTCATTTTATACCTCGTCAGCTTGCTGCGCGGAGGTTCATTGAATTTTTCGCCCAAAGGGCGATCAGCCTCTGGCTGGCAATAACAATGAACAAATTTTCAAACAGTTTGAAAATTAAGTCATTAAATAATTTGATATTGATTTGTAAATTGAGAATTGAAAATTAACTACAGGGATTCCGCCCAAAGGGTGATCAGCCTCTGGCTGGCCTCGCTACGCTCGGAATGGCAATTCAGGCGTTAATCAGTTTTGTTTTTTGCTGGCGCTGTGATATAATAATTTTAGTTTTTCTTTAATTTTAGGCATCAATTTACGGGGTATGCCCAAAACTGCCCATAAGTTTAAAGTTATTATTTTAAGCCTTTTTTTGATTATAGGTTTAGGTCTTTTTGTGTTCCTGCAAATTAAATCCAGTCGCGCGGCTGATAGCCCGATTAGCTTAACGCAAAGCATATCTAATCAAACGCAAACTAGCGGTGAGATTAATGTAGCAGTGAATAACATCGGGAGTCGTGATATCAATTTGTATCAAATTTGGTGGCTGTTTTCCGGGAAAGATGAATTCGGTCAGGATATGCAATTAAAGGAATCGCAAGTTCAATTAGAATATTTGCCGAGCACAACTGATTGGGAAATTGATATTACTAAAACTACTGCCTTAATTGAAGGTGAGGAGGAGCAAATAATTGCGCCAGCAGGCAGTAAAATTTTGATTCATGCCGTAAAAAAAGGTTCATTTTTAGCCGATGGTGCGATTGGTAAAATTAAATATATTTTATTAGATCCACAAATTAAAAAACTTGAAGTTACTACTAGTAAAGCGACAATGGCTGAAGGATCAGGTAGCGCGCGGCAATCAGTAGAAGTCACCAAACCGACGGTTTTGATAATTTCGGTACCTGAACTAAAAGTAGATCTTAAAGTAAACGGCGCAAATCAAATTGTAGAAGTTAATTACAATGAGCGGATGGTAGTATCTTGGGTCAGTACTTTTGATAATAATTGCACAGTATCCGGCAGTCCGGTACCGCTTGAGGCCGGTGGTCTTTGGAGCGAGCTGGGCACGAAAATTACGTTACCAAGCGGGAGCGCGACCGCATACGCGCGGGACAGTAACCTTGGTTACGTCAAAACTTTGGAATTCAAAATTGACTGCGTTGATAGTGTTACAAATTATTCTGATAGCGCAGTAATATTTGTTAATGTTAAGACGACAACCAGTCCGCCAGTGATTACCGAAAGTTGGCCGCCGCAAATTGCTAAAGTCAACGATTTGGCGACTTGGGGTTTGATAGTGAGCGATCCTGATGGCGTTCACTTAGATTACGTTTTAAACTGGGGCGATGGCTTAACGATTAAAGACAAAAGCGACGTCACGCCGATCGGTGCAAGTTTGGAGAAAACGTTTACCCATATTTATACCAAAACAGGCAAGTATCAATTAACGCTTGCCATTACCGACAGCCAGTCGCTCTCCACCACCAAGACTGCTGAAGTGACGGTTACCGCGGATCTGCCTGATTTATCAGCAATCAAATTTGAAGTCAAAAATAATAAACGCGCGGGCAATGTTGTTTGGTCTGGCGATCCATTAACAATAACCGTGGCTTGGAAAAATAACAGCAAAGTACCACTGACAAATTTTGATTATAGCCTCATCGGTTTTACTTCCGGGTTAGCCAGTCAATTTTCGGCCGGTCAAATCGCGGCTGGCGCGACGCTGGAGAAGACGCATAATTTGGAATGGTTGCGTACCGGGAGCGGCACGATGACCGTTAATTTCGAAGTTGACAGCGGGCATCAAATTAGTGAAAGCAATGAACAAAATAATATTTTAAATCAGAGTCTTTTGGTGATCAATAATGCACTGCCAATAGACGGCAATCGGTATCTTTCGCCTTTAGCGGTCGCGCGAAAGATAGTTACAATTAGCCGGCCGGTTAGCCAGTTTGAAAGCGATCTGATGACAATGGAGTATAATTTTCTCACCCGGATTGATACAGTGCTTGCTATACAAGTCAAAGGCAAAATTTTATTGCAGGTGGAGGCAAACGGTGAAGCCTGGTATGTTGATCCAGTATCGGTGAATAAATTTTATTTGCGAAATGGACAGGCCGCTTATGATATTATGCGCGCTTTTGGTTTGGGGATTACTACCAGTGATTTGGAGAAGATTCCAATCGGCTGGCAGGAGCGGATTTATAATCTGAAAGATAGCGATAGTGATGGTTTGGCTGATAGTTTGGAAAAGATCCTTGGCACTGACAGCAATAAAAAAGACACTGACCTCGACGGTTATGATGACCGAACCGAAGTAACTTCCGGTTACCGTCCGACAGGCGTTGGCAAGTATGCTTATGACAGTAAATTGATTGAGCGGTTAAACGGCCGGATATTATTGCAGGTGCAGGCTAAAGGTGCGGCCTGGTATATCAATCCCGTTGACCGTAAGCGCTATTATTTAGGTGATCCGGAAACCGCGTATCAGGCAATGCGATTTTTGGGGGTAGGCATCACCAATAGCAATTTGCGGCAAATTCAAGTTGGACAATTTGTTTCGGGGGACTGAAGGGGGTTCAGGTTACTTGAAAATGGGGTCAAATGCTTTTTGTCATCCCGACCTTGTCGAGGTTGTCATCCCGAGCGAAGTCGAGGGATCCCTTTATTTATGGCAAGAGACTACAAGTTTTACGTTTACATTATGGCAAGTGCCAGCGGTACGTTATATATCGGTTTTACCAATAATCTTGAAAGAAGAGTAAGCGAACATAAGCATAATTTAATTAAAGGTTTTACTTGTAAGTACAGCTGTCACAAATTAATTTATTATGAGGAATATACGGATGTGTATGAGGCACTTATGAGAGAGAAGCAATTGAAAAAATGGAGGCGAGACAAGAAAGAGTATTTGATTAAGAATATAAATCCTTCTTGGAATGATTTGGCGAACGATTGGTTTTAAGGGATGACAGAGAAAGGGATTCCTCCACTACGGTCCGATTGCTATCGGACCTTCGGTCGGAATGACAAGTAAAGCGTCGTTTTAGCTAGATTTAGTAATAATGAACTACCTCGCAGCAAGCTGACGAGGTATCATTGCTCGTTAAACCAGTCCGTCGAATAATGTAAGTTGATCTCGATAAACTTGCTTATAATCCT